>Ga0316222_1000130_pt1 | contig 119146 bp, 101 predicted proteins | sample TBH18011metaG_FD_206008 | JGI IMG/M metagenome (GOLD analysis project Ga0316222, IMG submission 206008) | Freshwater microbial communities from Trout Bog Lake, Wisconsin, USA - TBH18011 | ecosystem: Environmental > Aquatic > Freshwater > Lake > Hypolimnion/Profundal zone | place: USA...
GGCCACCCGGACCCATCACCATGAGGCGGGGGCGGGAACAGTTCTATGCTATCCATCGCGGCAGGTTGCTCGGATCGACGCGGAAGAAAGATGTGAGACTCCTCTAGGGCTTGTCCGGGCCATGACGATGGGCGAGTGTCGGAATCAACGCGGACCAGTATAAAGCAGTATCCGGGATTCGTCAGCGCCATGAAATCCAGGGTCGCCCGGTCCTGATCACATGAGGGGGAGGCCCCCTCATGTGAACCCGGCTAATGCGACATCAGCACCGGTATCGTCATGTGCCGCAGCAAATCGCGGGTGACGCCGCCCATGATCATTTCCCGGGTCCGCGAGTGCCCATATCCGCCAACCACCAACACATCCGCCCCGATGTCAGACGCGTAGTCCAACAGAGCATCGGCCGGCGTCAGGGCACCGGAAATAACTGTCCGGGCGGCGGACACCTCCAGGCCATGGCGCGCCAGATGTTCGGCGATATCGACCGTCGGCAACGCCTCACCATCCGGCTTGCCCGTTTCGACCGTCAGTACCGTGACTTTGGCCGCCGATGCGAGCACGGGCAGGGCGTCATGCACGGCGCGGGCCGATTCGCGTGTCCGGGTCCAGCCAACCAGGGCGTTGGTGCCGACCGTTTCGAACCGCCCGGCATAGGGAACAATCAATATTGGCCGGCCGGAGGTCATCATGACGTCCTCGACCAGGGTCCGGGCGACCGCCGGGCCGGGATTGTCAGGATCGAACTGGCCCAAAATCATCAGGTCGGCGGTATAGGCGCGTTGCGTAACCGCCGGAATCAGCGGCCCGGACTCGTATTCCCAATCACCGCGCAGCCCTTCGCGACGCAACAGATCGCGGAAATCGGCCTCGATGCTTGCCGCCTTGCTCTTGGCCTGCTCTTCGATTTGCCGGGCAAATTCCGGCAGCGCCCACAGATCCGGATAGCCGCCCAGAGCGAACGACATATCCGCCGGGAGCAGCAGCTCCAGCGAGCACAATCCCGTCAGATGGGCGTCGTTCCGTCGCGCCAACTGCAACGCCACCGCCAGTCTGGCATGGTCGCGCGGCGATCCGTCCAGCAAGACCACGAGATCCCGAAGTCCCATCTTATCCTCCTGCTATGATACCAGCCTCGCCGCAACACAGCGCCGCGTTCAATTGGATCGCATTGATGCGCATCAACCTTTCGTTTCGTCGCAGCAGCCTGATGTCATGCCGGTTGGACGCGATATGGCATCCCGCCAGGATGTGGTAAGAGCGTGATTGGAAACCTCTGTCCGGACGCGTCCATGCCACTCAGTCATGCCAATTGCCCGCCGGACCCGCTGGAAGCCGCCTGTGTTGGTACATGGGATTGGGATATTGCTGGCGACCGCATCAGTCTCTCGACCCAGAGTGCGGCGCTGATTGACGTTACGCCGAATGACCCGCTCTCTTGTGCCGGGTTTCTGGATATCATTCATCCGGACGATCGCGCCGCGGCCGCAAGCGCACTGCAATCGCCCGAGCGGTTTGATTTCGAATTCCGCATCGCTTGCGGATCCCGTCGGCTTCGCATGTGCGGCCAGGTCACCGGCCGCGATCCAGCCCGGGCAGCCGGCATCCTGATCGAAGCCAGTCCGCTGAATGCGACCGGGCAGATAGAAAACGAGTTGCGCGAACGCGAAGCGCATCTCCGGTCCGTCCTCGATACGGTGCCCGATGCGATGATCGTGATCGATTCGCAGGGCGTTATGCGATCGTTCAGCGCCACCGCTCAACGTCTGTTCGGCTATTCGGAAGCCGAGGCGGTCGGGCAAAATGTCAGTCTGTTGATGCCGTCACCGTATCGGGAGCAGCATGACACCTATCTCGCCCGGTATTTCGCCACCGGAGAGCGGCGGATCATCGGCCGCGGCCGGGTCGTCGTCGGGCTGCGCCGGGATGGGTCGACATTTCCGATGGAGCTGGCTGTTGGCGAAATGAATACCGGAGGCAAGCGGGCCTTTACCGGCTTCATACGCGACCTGACGGAGCGGCAGGAGACGCAACAGCGGATGCAGGAGTTGCAATCGGAACTGGCCCATATGTCCCGTTTCACCGCGATGGGCGAAATGGCCTCCACCCTGGCGCATGAATTGAACCAGCCGCTGACCGCCGTCGCGAGCTATCTGAACGGATGCCGGCGGCTGTTGGACGGCACCGAAAGCGTGCAGAACCTGATGTTGCGCGATGCTATCGACCGCGCGGCCGACCAGGCCTTGCGGGCCGGGCAGATCATTCGCCGGATGCGCCAGTTCGTTTCGCGTGGCGACAGTGAGGCACGGGTCGAAAACTTGCCCAAACTGATCGAGGAAGCCAGCGCTCTTGCCTTGGTCGGTGTCAAGGAAGCCGGCGTCCGGGTCATGTTCGCGCTGGATCCGAAGGTCGGTTTTGTGCTGGCCGATAAAATCCAGATCCAACAGGTCATCCTCAACCTGATCCGCAACGCAATCGAGGCCATGCAGGAAACCGCTCGGCGTGAACTGACGATTTCGACATCGGAGCGGTCGGACAACATGGTGGAGATCGCGATCACCGACACCGGCCCGGGGATCGCAAAAGAGATTGCGCCGCAATTGTTCCAACCGTTCGTGACCAGCAAGCCGCAAGGGATGGGGGTCGGCCTGTCGATTTCCCGCACCATTGTGGAAGCGCACGGGGGCCGCCTAACGGCGGAGTCTAATCCGGATGGCGGAACGATCTTCCGCCTGACCCTGAAGGCGATTGGCAAGGAGATGCTGACCCATGGCCACTGATGCCGTTGTACATTTGATCGACGACGACGAATGGGTCCGTCAGGCGGTCGCGTTCATGCTGACGACGTCTGGCTTCGCCGTCAGAGTCTATGAATCCGCCACCGCGTTCCTGAACGCGCTGCCATCGGTGCAGCCCGGCTGCATCGTTACCGATGTCAGAATGCCGGGGATGGATGGGCTGGAACTGCAGCGGGAGTTGAAAACCCGCGGTGTCGGCCTGCCGGTTATTGTCATCACCGGTCATGCCGACGTGTCGCTCGCGGTCGAGGCCATGAAGGCCGGCGCGGTCGATTTCATCGAAAAGCCGTTTAACGACGAAACCTTGTTGGCGGCGATCCGGGTGGCGGTCGAACGGCACAGCAGCGATGCCCGCCGCAGCGGCGAAGTCGCCGCGATCAAGGCCAAACTGGATAGCCTGTCGCCGCGGGAGCGTGAGGTTCTGGATGGCCTGATCGCCGGCCTGCCCAACAAAACGATCGCCTATGACCTGAACATCAGTGCCCGCACGGTGGAGGTCCATCGCGCCAATCTGATGTCGCGGATGGCGGCGAACAGTCTGGCCGACCTCGTGCGCATGGTTTTTGTTGCCAGATCGATGGCGGAATAATCTGCCTCGTTTGAGGCAGATCAAAGCGCCACGCCAGGGCCTGTCCCTAACGTTAGCCGGTGTCTCCCTGGTCGGGTGATACCGGAGTTAGCAGGATGGCGGATCGACGAAAACTCGTCATGATCGTGGATGACGATCAGGCGGTGCGGGATTCATTGCAGTTCGCTCTGCGGTTGGAGGGGCTTTGTGTCCACGTTCATAACGGCGGAGCGGCGCTGTTGGCCGATCCCAGCCTGAACCGAGCGGGCTGTGTCGTCCTCGGCGACCGGATGCGGCAGATGGATGGATTCACTCTGTTGAACACGCTCCAAACCAGCAATCCCGGAGTCGCCACGATCATGCTGACCAGTCACGCGACGCCGCGGGTCCGGGCCCGCGCCGAGGCCGCCGGGGTATGGAAGGTGTTGGAAAAGCCTCTGTTGGATAACGCATTGGTGGACGACATCCGGTCGATCGTTGGTGCCTGAGGGCGACGGATGTCTAACCCGGTCGGCGTTGAGACTGACACACGCCGGTCTTTCCCGGATCGTCATGGTGCGCGAAGGCGCACCCTCCATGTCTTTGTTGAGACGAACAAAAGAGGTGGATACCGACCTTCGTCGGCATGACGGTTATGGGCGGCCGACGAGTCGATGTTTACGCGGACTGGTATAACCCGGTCGTCATCCGCGGATTTAATCCGCTGCGCACGCGAAAGCGCCCCCGGAATCAGAGGGTGCGCGACGCTTGTCCGGGAAGAAGGGGCTCAGGGAGGAGCGGTGGCCAGCAAGGGATCGAACGGATCCAAAATGGGCACATCGCCGATCAGGTACCCAAGCACTTTGCGAACCGTCTCCAATGGCGGGTGCCTCCAGGCAAAGCTCCAGGTGTCAGGCTTTTTGTCCCGCTCTTTCTGAAACGATGTCTCACGGTGTTCGCGCATTTTAAACAGCGTGGTGAAGCTGCCGCCGTAGTTCATGAGCGTGTCGGATATCTGATTCCAGAATGGGCCGGTGCAGAACCCGGGGATGACCGCGAGGTCCATGCAGATCGAGAGGATGGTGCGGCCAAACGGGCGGCGGCGCACCTCGGCGTCGAGTTCCTCAGCAGTAGGGATTCGGAGATCGTCCGGATCGAAGGCGGGACGCCTGGGCGCCTTTTCGTCACGGTTGGGCTTGGCCCGGCCGGCTGCCGGCTCTCCGGAAGTCGGCTCTCCCTTTGGCGGTTCCGCTGCCGGCTTGGCTGGCATGCGCTCGCGCGGGTCCTTGTAGTAAACGAATCCGATCTCCCGGCCTTTTGCGGCGCGGGCGAGCAGATAACGCTCCAGCGCCATGGCGCGCAGGATGCCGCGCTGTAGCCGAACGAGGATGGTCGGCAGGGTGTAAGTACCGCAGACCCCGGCCAGGATGGCGAATTCTATGGTGGCGGCGCGCTCCGGCACGGTCTCGACAAGCCGGCGGCCGTGGCCGAGCAGAACGCGGACGACATGCAGCAGGGCGGCGAGGCGCTGCGGCATCGTGCGGCCGGCCCGGTCCTGCGTGGGATCGGACGTGGCAGGCCGGGTCATGCTTGGCGCTGTGTGCTCCATGTCTTTTTTACTAACATAACAGTTATTGCGTGTCAACCCTGACGTGCATGCCTTGCGGTGGCCGGACCAGCGGGCGCGTGCCGATGCGGGGACCCGACTGGCGCGGGGTGGCGGCGGAGACGATCCGTGTGTGGGCGAAAGCGCTCCAAACAGGCCAATTCGACGCCAGGTTGCCGGACATTCCTCCGGCCGTCGTCCGTGAGGCGACGCCCAAAAATAGCCGCGCCACGTGGACGTCATTTCTCAATCGTCATGGCTCGGCTTGTCGGGCTACCTTCGCCTAACTGCTCTGCGCGGCGACGTCCGCGGGAAATTCGAGGCCCTCGTAGAATTCCGCCATCGGGATCTCGATGCCGATCTCCGGCATGTGCAAAATATCCGCCGCGGTCAGTGCTTCCGCCACCAGGTCGCTGCCCTTGCGAACGAAGACCATCGCGGCGATGGCGTCCTGCTCCAGGATGACATAGCGCTGGATTGACGGGGTCGCACTGTATTCGCGCAGCTTCGTGATCCGGTCGATGCGCGACGTGCTTTCGCTCAGGACCTCGAACACCACGACCGGATCGGTAACGACACTGGATTGGGGCGAGACCGGCGTGCAAACCACGAACGCATCGGGATAGCGAAATCGGCCCGCAACCTCGATTTTCAAAGTCGGTCCCCGAGCACGGCAGGGACTGCCACTCAGGCGGCTACGCAAAGCAAACCGAATGTTATCACCGATGGTTGCGTGAGCCATGGTTCCGCCCGTCATCGCAACCGGTTCGAAGCCATCAAATTCCCAGCGTAATTCTTGCTTCTCTTCCCAATCGAGGAACTCGGCGACCGTCATCGGTTGGCGAGGCGATGCGTTCATGAAGGACAGTATGCCACGGACTGGCGCGATTGTCGCCCATCCTCCCGTAATGCTAAACACAGGAGGCAAACAGGAGGAACCCATGGCCAAGACATACTGGATCGGCACCTATCGCTCGATCTCCAACCCCGAGAAACTCGCCGCCTACGCCGTTCTCGCAGGCCCCGCCATTCTGGCCGGCGGCGGTACGTTCATCGTGCGCGGCACGCCAGCGAAAACCTACGAAGCCGGTCTCAACCAGCGCACCGTCGTGATCGCATTCGACAGCCTGGAACAAGCCACCGCCGCCCACGACTCCCCTGCCTACCAGGCCGCCCTCGCCGCGCTCGGTGACGGAGCCGAACGCGACATCAGGCTGGTCGAAGGTCTGTAATTACCCGGCGATATACTCGCACTTAAACCCGTCGCCCCACCGCTTGACGTAACCGCGGGACGGCGACGGGAAATGCGCGAAGCAGCATTGCGTGTCGGTGTCGCAATACTGCTCCAGGAATTTCCAGCGCGTCGCCGAACTTTGTAGCCCGTCGTAATCGATCCGCATCGCCAGATCGGGCCATTTCGCCTGCAACGGCGTATGAATCAGATCGCCGGTGATCACGGCTGCGTCTTTACCGGAGCGGCCAAGCGTCACAGCGTAATGATCGATGGTGTGCCCGGGAGTCGGGATCAATCGCACCAGATCGTTCAGCTCATAATCGCTGGTCACCAACTGATGGCGCTTCGCTTCCACGATCGGAACGACGCTGTCGGCGATCGGCGATACCTCGGTCTTGTCGTTCTCCGCCAGCCAGAAATCCAGTTCGATCTTCGAAAACAGATACTTCGCCTTCGGAAATGTCGGGACCCAGCGGCCGTTTTCCATGCGCGTGTTCCAGCCGACATGATCGACATGAAGATGCGTGCAAAGAACGAAATCGATGTCGTTGACCGTCAGGCCGACCTCTTTCAGGCCGTCCATGAACACGTTGTCGTTCTTCATGTGCCATAGTGGACGCGCCGAACGGTTCTTGTCGTTACCGATGCAACTATCGATCAGCACGATGTGCTTGCCGGTCCGCACGATATACGCCTGGAAACACAGCACCAGCAGATCGTCCGCGTCCAACGCCTTCTCTTCGGTCATCCATGACCGGCACTCATCCAGCATTTGCGGCGTCAATTTCGGCAGGAACTCCAGAGCGGGCGTGAATCCGCGCTCCATTTCGATAATCCGGTGGACGATCATGTCGCCGACCTTGAACGTACTCGTGGCCATTCCGCCTGCTCCCCTGGTTATGTGCGCTGATCCGATGTTAGCTGCGTCAGGGCGAACCGACAAACCACGAGGGGAAACATCCATTATGAGCACCGAGGCGCTAAGCCCCGAAACCGTGATGCGAGAGATGAAGCAGAACGGCGTCACCGACATCGTCTGGTTGCCGGACAGCGAGACCAACTGGCTGTATTTGCTGATGAAAGCCGACCCGGACCTGCGCCTGGTGGGTGTCACGCGTGAGGGGCATGCGTGTTCCATCGCCGCCGGCCTATACGCCGGTGGCCACAAGCCGATGATCCTGATCCAGAACACCGGCATGCTGGAATCCGGCGATTCCATTCGCGGCTGGCTGATGGGTTTGAACATCCCGGTCGTGCTGATGGTCGGCTACCGGGGCTACACCCGCCACGGCGTCAACACCGACACCGCCGCGACGTACACGGAACGATTCCTGATGGCGTTCAACATCCCCTTCTTCCTGATCGAGAACGATGCCGACTCCGACCGCATAACGAAGGCATTCGAACTGGCGGACAAGACCCGTCAACCCGTCGTCGTTCTGGTGGGCGATGAGTTTCATGGCTTCAACCGGTAGAAAAGACATGATGCACACAGCAGACGTATTGAAAGTATTCGCCGAACACCGGGGCGATGCGGTTGTGATCTCCGGCCGCGGCGGCAAGCATTGGCTACAGATCAGCGACACCGCGCTGGACCTGCCGCTGGGTGATCCGGCCATGGGCGGTCATTCCGGGTTCGGGCTCGGTCTCGCGTTGGCGCAACCAAACAAGCGGGTGGTGTTGTTCGATTCCGAGGGTGACATTCTGATGAGTCTCGGCCAGTTGCCCACGATAGCCGAACAAGCCCCCGCCAACTTCTATCACTTCATCCTCGACAACGAAGTCTACGCCACGACCGGCGGCCAACCCGTGCCCGGCGCGAAGAACGTTGATTATGCCGGCATTGCCCGTGCCAGCGGCTATCCTCGAGCCTACAGTTTCTCCGACATTGAGGACTTCACCCGCGAACTCCCCGGCATCCTGGCGGGACCCGGGCCGGTGTTCATCGCGCTGAAGGTGTTGCCGGAGGTGGAGAATACCCCGATTGGTCAGCGCGTGCGGTGGCGCAAACGGAGTGCTGATAAAGTCGTCAGCGATGTGCGTGGGGCATTGGGGGTGGGATGACCCGATGGTCGCACATTCGCGGTGACTGGCGGGGTCGATTCCAATCGACCTCCGCGCGCATCATTTCAGTTCGTCATGCCCCGAACACGAGGCGTGTCCCCACAGCAGAGTGAATTACCTGCCCGGGCATCTCGGCGCGTGCGATGTCGTAGAAGGCATCGCCGGTGCAATGCGCCGCCACCAGGAAGTCGGGCCGCAGGGCCTTCAGCTCCGCCACCGTTTGGCGGAGATAGGCGTCGTTCAACGGCGGCACGAGGTGAAAGCCCCCGATCACAGCATGCACCCGTTCGATCCCGGAGGCTGCCTGTGCCTGCCGTACGGTGTTGACAACGCCGCGATGACTGCAAGACGTCAGAACGACCAGCCCTTTCCCCTTCACGACATAACTTGTCGCAATTTCGTGCTGAAAGTCGTCGGGAATGAAGGTGCCTGTATTCTTGGCGGCGGGCTCCCGCGCCGGATCGCAACCAAGTCCGGCGACGAGACCAGTCTTTTCGCGGGTCGGCACAAGCGGTTTCTCGAAACTCACCAGTGGAATTTGCCCGGTGGTGATCGCGTGGTCAGCGGCGATCGACGGACCCTCGGAGAGCATCAGCTTCAGACCGGCATCCAGGATCGCAGTCCGGTCGAGCACGCCGAAATCGCCGCCGTTCATGACTTCGCGTGTGCAGAAGCAGTCCTCGCCGCCGACAAACAGGGGAAGCCCGGGCTTGAGTTGTCCTTTCGCGGCGACAAGCAGGCCAGTAAGGCCGCCGAAATGGTCGAAATGTCCATGGCTCAACACCATCGCATCGATCCGCCCGGGATCGACACCCAGGATGCGCATGTTGGTCAACAACGCTTGGGACGTGTAGCCGAAATCGATCAAAACCGAGCGCATCTGCGAGCCGAGGGTCGATTCAGCCAGCATCGACAGGCCCCACTCGCTGGTAAACGTGGCGCTCGGACGCACACCCGGGCGTTCCGCGCCACTGGATCGTTCAACCTTCATCCCGTCCAACTGCTGTGGCGCGAAGAACGGCCAGACGAAATTGTCGGTCAGCATGGTCACTCTCAGGTGTTCCACCTCGGGCACGGTGCCGGCCACCGGCTGCGCCCGAGCGGTTCGCGCCTCGCCAACGAGTGTAGCCACGAGCGATGCGACGAAGCCCAGTCCGGTGGCACGTAGGACGCCACGGCGGCCGAACCCGCCGCGGTCGAAAGGATTTCCTCGGGACCCGCAACCGCAAAATGGTGGGACCATGACAACACCTCCCTCTACGAAAATTCGCAAGAACTGTCGAAGCCCCACGCTATTCGCGCTTAGGTTCATGAGCCGCGCCAGCTTGTGAAAGCGTAAACGGCTAATGATGACTGGATATGATGTCGATCAATCCCGAGTCTGCTGCCGGAGTATGCTGGCTGAAGATGAGCAACCCTGAGCAGTCAGAGTATTGCGGCACTGGATCGATAGAGCAGTGGTCACGGCAGCCCAATACGACTGTCAGGCTGACGCACCATGCCCCGCAACTGTCTGCATCTGGACGGCGACAGCGCGTGCTCTACCGCAGTATCGCCCCCGTCGCCTTTGCCACCGCCGCCACCACCTTTTGGCACGCAGCCTCGATCTCCGGGTCCGTCAATGTGCGTTCGCGCGGCTGGAATGTGACTTCGACACCGAGTGACTTTTTGCCCTCCGGCATCCGCTCGCCTTCGTAAACGTCGAACAGTACCACACCGGTGATCAGCGCCCGCTCCGAACCCCTGGCCGCTCGGATGACGTTCTCGGCTGCCACGGCATTATCGACGATGAAGGCGAAATCGCGCCGCACCGGTTGGAACGCCGGCAGATCGGGCGTGCTCTTTTTGCGTCGCTTCGGTTCCGCGACGGCATCCAGGTTCAGTTCGAACATCACCATCGGGCCCGGCAGGTCCAGCGCCGCCAACACCCTGGGATGGATCTCGCCGAAGTAGCCCATCACCGTCTTCGGCCCCTGCCGCACCATGCCGGAGCGGCCGGGATGCAGGAACGACGGCGCATCGGTGGTCACCTGCAACGCCTCTAACGACACGCCGACCGCGGTCAGCAGCGCCCACAGGTCGGCCTTGGCATCCATCGCGTCCACCGGACGCTGCGGCACCAGCCAACCGCGCGGCGTCTGCCCGGTTCGCACGCCGGACGCCACCAGCTTCTGTCCGTCGGGGGCATCCACCGCGAACGCGGGCCCAACCTCGAACAATGCGACATCGAAGTAACCCCGCGCGGCGTTCCGCTTTGCCGCCAACGCCAGCGTCGCCAACGGAGTCGGCCGCAACTGGTCCAGATCGGCAGCGATCGGGTTGCTCAGCCGGAGGGCATCCGGCGCGGCACCGAATTTTTCCGCTTCCGCCCGGGCCATGAAGCTGAACGTGACGCATTCCATCAGGCCGCCGGCCGCCAAGGTGCGGCGCGCCACGGCCGTGCGTTGCTGACGCGGTGTCAGCGTCGTGGCGGGCACCGGGCTTTCGCGCGGCAATGACACCGAGGGCACCGCATCCAGGCCGCGCAACCGCAGGACTTCCTCGATCAGATCGTTCTCAGCCTCGATTGCGGCGCAACCTTCGGCGGCTTTCGCGGCTTTCGCCGGGTCCAGCAGCGGCGATTGGTCCAGCGTGATCACGGCCGCGACGTCGTTGCGCCAGGACGGCACGGCAACCGTAACGGCGTCCGCGTCCCTGTTCCGCACGGTGAAACCGAGGCGTTCCAGCGACCCGACCGCCTCATCCGCCGGGATATCCGACCCGCCGAAGCTGGCGATCCTCTCGAACCGCATCGTCGCGTCGCGTTGCCACGCAGGTTCGGCACCGGCTTGGGTCACCGGTCCGGGCTCGCCGCCGCACAGTTCCAGGATCAGCGCGGTGGCTGCCTGGATGGCGTCGGGCATCAGCGCCGGGTCCAACCCGCGCTCGAAGCGTTGCCGAGCGTCGGAGACGAGTTGGTGACGACGCCCGGTGCGGGCGATGCGGATCGGGTCGAACAACGCGCACTCGACGAAGACCGTGGTGGTGGTTTCGTCGCAGCCGGTGGCCTCACCGCCGATGACGCCGGCGATCGATTGCACGCCGGCCGCGTCGCAGATGGCGCAGTCCTCGGCATCGACGACGTAGTCCTTGCCGTTCAGCGCGCGCATGGTTTCGCCGGCACCGCGGCGCAGCGTCAGGGTGTCGCCGGACAGTTTGGCGACGTCGAATACATGCAGCGGACGGCCAAGGTCGAACGTGAAGAAGTTCGTCACATCGACCAGGGCGTTGATCGGCCGCAGCCCGATGAAGGTCAGGCGATCCTGCAGCCATTTCGGGCTGGGCGAGTTCCTCAGGCCACGAATCGTGCGCCCGATAATCCACGGGCACGCCTCGGGGAACGCGATGGCCCAGTGCGGGCCGCCGTCGAACACGGGCGGGATCGCGGCCGGCTGGAACGGCTTCAACACGCCCAGCCCGGCCGCCGCCAGGTCGCGCGCAACGCCGCGAACGGAGAAACAATCGCCCCGGTTCGGCGTGACACCGATCTCAATGACCGGATCATTCAGGCCGGCATAGTCCGCATAGGACATCCCCACAGGAGCATCCGCGGGCAGCTCGATAATCCCCGAATGATCGTCGCCCAGGTTCATCTCACGCGCCGACAGCAGCATCCCGGCGCTTTTCACGCCACGGATCTCGCCGACTTTCAGCACGTCTCCGCTTACGGGAATGACCGTGCCCGCCGAAGCGAACACGGCCTTCATGCCCGTGCGCGCATTCGGCGCGCCGCAGACAACGGACAGAATACCGTCGCCTGCGTCCACCTTGCAGACCCGCAGCCGGTCGGCATTGGGGTGCTGCACCGCCTCGATCACATGCGCGACGCGGAACGATGCCAGCGCGGCACCGGCGTTCTCGACGCCTTCCAACTCCAGCCCGATCTGGGTCAGCGTGTCGGTGATCCGGTCCAGCGAGGCGTCGGTCTCAAGGTGAGACTTGAGCCAGGAGAGGGTGAATTTCATAGCTCAGAGCCCCTCATGCAGCATGGTCGGAGACAGCGGGTTGAACCCGTAGTGCTTCAGCCAGCGCACGTCGGACTCATAGAACGGCCGTAAATCGGCCATGCCGTGTTTCAGCATCGTGATCCGCTCCACGCCCATGCCAAAGGCGAATCCCTGCCATTCGCGCGGGTCGATCCCGCAGTTGGCGAGCACGCGGGGATGCACCATGCCGCTGCCCAGGATTTCCAGCCAATCGCCGCCGCGGCCGAGTTCGCCGGTCTTCCGGTTCCAGCCGATATCGACCTCCATGGAGGGTTCGGTGAACGGAAAATACGACGACCGGAACCGCACCGGCAGGTCGGAGATGGCAAAGAATGTCCGCAGGAAGTCGATCAGGCAGCCCTTCAGGTGCCCCAGCGTGATGCCGCGATCGATCACCAGTCCCTCGCACTGATGGAACATCGGCGAGTGGGTCGCGTCATGGTCGGCGCGATAGGTGCGGCCGGTGACCAGGACCCGAATCGGCGGCTCCTGCGACAGCATCGTCCGGATCTGCCCCGGCGAGGTATGGGTCCGCAGCACCGGCGGCGCCCCGCCATCGCGCGGCGGTAGATAAAAGGTGTCGTGGTCTGCGCGGGCCGGGTGATGCCCGGGAATGTTCAGCGCTCCAAAATTGAACCAGTCGCTTTCCACATCCGGTCCGTCAACGACAGTGCAGCCCATGGCGCCGAAAATGGCGGCGATTTCTTCCATGGTGCGCGCGATCGGATGGATCAGGCCGGTTTCGCGCGGGCGTGGCGGCAGGGTGGGATCAATCCGCTCCGACAGCAGGCGCACATCCAGCGCCGCGTCCTCAAGCTGGATCTTTCGACGTTCGATGGCGGTATTGAGCGCGTCCTTCAGGCGGTTCAGTGCCGCGCCGCGGTCCTTGCGCAGTTCCGGCGGCGTCTTGCCCAGGTCGCGCAGCATGCTGGTCAGGCTGCCGCTGCGCCCCAACACCGCGATTCGCACCGCGTCCCACGCGCGCAGGTCGCCGGCCTCGGCCAAAGCGGCGTCGGTGGAGGATTTCAGGGCTTCGAGGTCGTCATTCATGGATCTGTCCCGTACACGGAAAGGGCCGCCCTGTTCAGGCGGCCCCTTGACTGCATCGCGGTCCCGAAGGAGCGCCGTTAGACCAGGGCGGCCTGAACCTGCTGCACGATCGCCGCGAAAGTGGCCGCATCGTCATAGGCGATGGCCGCGAGGACCTTACGGTCCATCTCGATCCCGGCCTTCTTCAGCCCGCAGATGAACTGCGAGTAGTTCATGCCATGCTCGCGCACAGCGGCGTTGATGCGCTGGATCCAAAGACCGCGGAATTCCCGCTTCTTAACCCGGCGATCGCGGTATGCGTATTGAAGCGACTTCTCGAGCCGTTCCCGCGCAATGCGATAATTGGTGGACGAACGACCGACGAAGCCCTTGGATTGCTCAAGGACCTTCTTGTGACGGGCGTGGGTGGTAGTACCCCGTTTGACGCGTGCCATGCTGCTCTATTCCTCGCTTAGGCGATGCCGTAGGGGGCCCACTGCTTCACGGTAATACCGTCAGCATGGGTCAACGTCTGGCTGCCGCGATTGGAACGCTTGGCCTTCTGGCTGCGGGCGCTCAGGCAATGACGCTTCTTGCCGGGGCCGGCCATCACTTTACCGGTCGCGGTGATCTTGAACCGCTTCTTGACCGCCGACTTGGTCTTCAGTTTGGGCATTTTGGTCTCCTTCATGTTCGCGCTTGCCCACCCCAGATGGATGGAATTCGCAAGCAGTAGCGGCCGGGCATGCCCTTCCAGGCCCGGTCTCGCTAACAGGGGCGGGGATATAGCGGCGCTTGCGCCGGGAGGCAAGCGCGGATCGTGATCGCGGGTCGTCATACTGCCTGCCAGGCGCGCCACCTGCGGCAAAAGCTCCGGCGCGGTGACGCGACGGGCCTGCGGCTCTTTGGTGGCCAGGGCGATCCACCGGCGGGCGGGGTGACGAGCCGGCCTGACTCGCCGTGCGGCCGTGCCTGGCCGCCGCGCCCATGCGTGTCACACCGGACCGGGCCAAACAGGCATCGCGATGTCTCGGGACCGCAGGTTTGCGAAACCCGGGGACGCACCGCTGCCCGGATGGTGGCCTGGCCCATTTCTTTGCAGGTCGTGTTGCCGCGCCCGGTCTACCTGGTTGAAGTCAGAACGGCAAACCCCAACGATGGTGAGGCCCATTGCGGATGAAATATTTCGTAATGTTTCTGACGACACGTATCGGACAATCGTTACATGCCAGTTGGGTGGCTCGTTGCCGGCGAGTGGCGCCAGATCCACGGGTGGCGTTGTTTTCGTCAACTTTATTACCCGAACGTATTTCGGACGAAAAAATTTCGGGTGGTTGTAATGTAACGGAGGCTGCGTCATAATGCTTGTGAGGTTTAAGGTAGTTACAAGTGAAAGTATCAGTCGAAGCGCAGGGACGCAGTGATTGCGAAGATTTCCGGCTGGAGGATTTCTTGCCGTACCGGCTATCGGTCGCGGCGGAGGTTGTTTCGCGGCTGGTTGCGACGCGGCATCTCGCGAAAGCCGATCTGTCAATGTCAGAATGGCGCTTGCTCGCCTCGGTCGGCCGGTTCGGCGTATTGTCGCCAACCGCGGCCGGTGAACGCACCGCGATGGACAAGGTCAAGATCAGCCGAGCGGCCCTGAGCCTCGTGGCTCGGGGGTTGGTACGGCAGACTCAGGACCCCGAGGATGGCCGCGGCCGACTCCTGCGACTAACCCGTAAAGGATCGGCCAGCTATGCCACGGTCGCCCCGACCGCCCGCAGCATCGAAGCCGCTTTGACCGCCGGATTGACGAAGTCTGAGGTGGCGGTGCTGTACAAGGCATTGAATAAATTGCGAGATCACGCCCAGTCCCTCCTGGTGGATACGCAGGACTAACAGCCGATCAACGGGCTTGATCCGCCTGCATCTTGCGCGATTCGCCAGATGGCGCGTCAATGGCGCCAGGGAGCGCGTGCGTCCGGTAAACCTCGTCGGGCAGGGTGCTCTCCACCATTGGCCAACCAGCAGATCGGAACGCTCCATGACTATCGAACCGGCCACACTCGCCGCCCTTGCCGGGGTTTCAACCGCGACCATCACCACAGTCCTGCTGAAGAAAGGTCTGCGGAATGTCTGGATGCGCGGCACCAGACCGATCCGGACCGGCCAACCCCGGCTGATCGGGCGTGCCTTCACCCTGCGATTCGTGCCCTCGCGGGAGGATCTGGCGACACCCGAATCCTGGTCGTCGCCGATTTCCACCCGAGCCGCGATTGAGGCAATGCCGGACGGCTGTATTGCGGTCGCCGACGCGATGGGCGTCACCGACGCGGGTATTTTTGGCGATATCCTGTGTGCCCGGATGGCCAAGAAGGGCGTGGCCGGGTTGATTACCGATGGCGTCGTTCGCGATCTGGCCGGCGTGCTGGGAACCGGGCTGCCGGTTTGGTGCCAGGGCACCGCGGCGCCGGCTTCTGTTACCAGCCTGACGTTCGTTAATTGGCAAGAACCGATCGGCTGCGGTGGCGTCGCGGTCTTCCCGGACGACATTATTATGGTCGATGACGACGGCGCGGTGGTGATCCCGCAGAAAATGCTGGCGGAAGTGGCCGCCGTGGCCGCCGATCAGGAGCGGCTGGAAGAGTGGATCATGACGCAGGTCAATGATGGTGCCTCGTTGCCGGGACTGTACCCGCCGAATGCTGAGAACAAAGCGCGGTACGAGGCCTGGACGAAGGCGCGCTAAGCGCCCTTCGCGTTTGTTGCCTCGCAGTAGCGGCCGTTAGGTTCAACTCTCGCCCCTCGTCGTCATGGTCCGGCTTGTCCGGGCCACCCGTTGCGGCACCGTCGAGTCACAGGTGGCCCGGACAAAGCCGGGCCATGACGGACGTGCAATGGCAATACGTCAACGTCAACGGCGGCTCGTATGACATCAGCGGAAACCCGGTCGCTTCAAACTGAAGCGACCGGTTGTTTTAATCGCCGATCGGCGCGCAGGCAGCTTCGAGCCATGTGCGTTCGTCGTTGCCAAGCAACGGTCCCACCATCCGCAGGACCTGGCCGTGATAGCGGTCCAGCCACGTCTTTTCTTGCTCCGTCATCAGCGCCGGGTTCAACAGGCGCCGGTCGAATGGGGCCAGTGTCAGGGTTTCAAAACGCAGAAACGGCTTTGCGGCGCCGGGCAGGTCGGCCGGCTGCACCAGCAACAGGTTTTCCAGCCTGATTCCGTAATGGTCCGGCAGATAGAATCCTGGCTCGTTGGACAGAACCATACCGGCCGCGATCGGCACGGGACGCGCCAACCGGGAGATGCTGACCGGGCCTTCATGCACCGACAGATAACTGCCGACGCCATGCCCCGTTCCATGGTCGTAATCCAACCCCACATCCCACAGCGCCCGCCGGGCGAGCGCATCCAGATGGGCACCGCCGACTCCCTTGGGGAACACCGCCGTGGCAATGGCGATATGCCCCTGCATCACCCGGGTCACCCGATCCCGCACCAGATCCGGTGCCGCGCCGGGACCGGTCCAGACTGTGCGCGTAATATCGGTCGTTCCGTCGGGATACTGCGCGCCGGAATCAATCAGATAGACTTCGTTGTGCCTGATCGGCCGATTCGTCTCATCCGTGACACGATAATGGATGATCGCGCCGTGCTCGCCGGCGCCGGAGATCGCCGGGAAACTCTCGCCACGAAACCCTTCCACTTCAGCCCGCAAGGCCAGCAGTTTGCCGGCCGCCGACATCTCGGTTTCCTGACCTGACGGGATGGCGACGGACAGCCAGCGCAGGAAGCGGCATACCGCCACCGCATCGCGCAGATGCGCCGCCCGCGTGCCGGCCTGCTCGCCGTCGTTCTTGCAGGCTTTCGGCAGCAGGCATGGATCGCTGCCGGACGACACGATGGCTCCGGCCTTCACGAGCTGCTGCGCGAACCAAACGGGGGAGCCGGCGGCATCGACCCGCACTGTCTTGTCCTTCAGCGCGCGCAATGCCGGCAGCAGCGCATCACGATCCGCCACCGACACCCTGTTGCCAAGCCAGGCGCGCGTCTCGGCTGAGAGCTTCTCCGGTGTCATGAACAGGTCGGTCGCACCGGTTGCGTGCACGATGGCAAACCCCAGCGCGAAGGGGGTGAACGGCACGTCGGCGCCACGGATGTTCAGCAGCCAGGCGACCGAGGCGGGGTCGGTCAGGATCGCGGCGTCCTGTTTCGCCTCAAGCAGCAGTTTCGCAATGTCGGCGCGTTTGTCTTCAGAGGAACGGCCGGAATAGGCCAACGGATGCGGCACGGCGGGCGCCGCGGGCAGGGGAGGACGATCCGCCCACACCGCATCGATCGGGTTGCGTTCCGCCGGTACCATCTCCAGGCCGGCATCGGTGTAACGAGCCAGACCGTCCTGGCTGATCAGCATGGGATCGTAGCCGATCCGGCTGTTGCGCGGCGCATGCTGGGCCAGCCACCCGGGGGGGGGCTCGTCCGTGATGTGCAGGCGCTGCCACAGCGCCGGATCGGTCTGTTCGGCGAGCTGCAAGACGTAGCGGCCATCGGTAAACACCGCGGCGGTGGTGGCCAAAACGACCGCGAGCCCGGCGCTGCCGGTGAAGCCGGTCAACCACGCCAGGCGTTCGGCCGCTTCGGGCACATACTCGCCCAGATGTTCGTCCGCACGCGGGACGATGAAGCCATCGAGGCCCTGACGGAGCAGTTCCTGGCGGAGCAAAGATAACGCTGCGACACTCATATTCGACCTTTCACCCCGGCATGCCGGCGCATTCTCATGACTCGTTTAGGGTCCATGCGTTTCCCGCATGGCAGTTCGGGCGCATTGGCGCTCTTAAATTGTCCGGCTCAGGGATTATGTTGCACTGCATCATAACCCTGGGGGCGCCCCGCCACCCCGACGTCGCGTAGCACCCGGGTTCGTATGGATCTTTGTCATGAGCGTACACACCGCTGATTCCCAATTCACCTTTCAACTGCCCAGCTTGAGCTATATCGACGCCAAGTGGGAAGAGCCGAACCTGCATGCCCGCGACGGTGCGCATTCCGCCGTGCGTCAGGGTGGCCTCGCCGCATGGTTGTCGCACAAAGTCGCGGCGTTCGTCGCCTGGACCCAAGAAGCTGAAGCGGCGCGTGAGCTGTCCTCCATGTCCGACCGTGAGCTGATGGACATCGGGCTGAACCGCGCCGATATCGGTCGTGCCTTCCAGCCCGGCTTTAACGCCGATTTGCGCCAGCGCGGCCTGTAAACCCGATCTTTCACGATACGGGTTGGTCGGCGCGACGCTCAATAATAAGCGAATCCCATCGCATGGCCCGGCTTGTCCGGGCCATCACGATTAGCAATGGTATTTACGTGGTGGGTTTCTTAGGGCGTCGCCTTGATGGGCTTAGACGATCCGAGCGATTGTTAAAGAATTGGCCCGCTCGTTAACCCGGCCAGTGAATCGCGGCGAATGCGTCGCTCAACAGTTGCGGCATCGCCTGCCAATCGGCCAACACCCAATAGCACGTCAACAGGAACATGATCCCGAATAACGGGAACGCGAACGCCTTACCGCCGCGCGCTTCCTTCCGGGAAATAGGCATAGCAAACCTCCAGCACGTCTTCAGCGCCAGCAGACCATTCGTGCCGGCGCGACTCCATGACCTTGATCATTGAATGCGGCAAAACTTAGTGGGTTTCGAGTAACGATTGCGAGGCGCAAGATGGCTGCTTCACGCCACGCGCATAGGTGCATCCGGCATACCTTCGGCATACTGCGTCTCAACAGAGATACGCGCCGCAAGGACACCATCGTGAGCAACAGCACTGCCGCCTCCCTGGCACCCGAATCCGCCGGACCTGCCATCGCGGTTCCGGCTTCCAGCGAAACCGCCACCACCTTCACCATCCTGATTTCGCTCAGCCTGTGCCACTTCCTGAATGACATGAATCAATCGCTGGTTCCGGCGATCTACCCCATTTTGAAGGAGTCGTACAAGCTCGACTTCGGCCAGATCGGGTTGATCACCTTGGCATTCCAGTTGACGGCGTCGTTGTTGCAGCCGGTCGTGGGTATGGTCACGGATAAGCGGCCGACTCCGTTCTCGCTTCCCGTCGCGATGGGATGCAGCCTGCTCGGTCTGTTGCTGCTGTCGGTGGCCAACAGCTACCACATGATCCTGATCGCCGCCGCCATGGTCGGCCTGGGTTCGTCGGTCTTCCACCCGGAATCGTCCCGGGTCGCACGCATGGCCTCCGGCGGTCGTTATGGCTTCGCCCAATCGCTGTTCCAGCTTGGCGGCAGCGCCGGATCGGCGATCGGCCCGTTGCTGGCCGCCTTCATCGTGGTGCCGCGCGGCCAGACCAGCATCGCCTGGTTTTCCGCCGCCGCGTTGCTTGCCATACTGGTGCTGTCGAATGTCAGCCTGTGGTATTCGCGCCATCCCGCCATGCTGGCCCGCCGTGGCCGCCGCACCCCCGCCGTGATCCCGGCATCGCCGCTGCCGCGCGCTAAAGTCCTTGGTGCCATCACGGTTATTCTGATTCTGCTGTTTTCCAAGAACGTCTATACATCCAGCCTGAGTTCGTACTACACGTTCTACCTGATTCAGAAATTCCAGCTCACCGTCCAGCATGCGCAATATATGCTGTTCGCCTTTCTCGCCGCCGTCGCGGCCGGCACCTTCGCCGGTGGCCCCATTGGCGACCGTTTCGGCCGCAAGCCGGTGATCTGGTTCTCCATCCTCGGCGCGTTCCCGTTCGCCCTGATGCTGCCGTATGCCGGCCTGATGTGGACCGGCATCCTGAGTGTCATCATCGGGCTGATCCTGGCGTCCGCGTTCTCCGCCATCATCGTCTATGCCCAGGAACTGATGCCCGGCCGCATCGGACTGGTGGCCGGCATGATGTTTGGTTTCTCGTTCGGCCTGGGAGGTCTCGGTGCCGCCGCGCTCGGCCGCATCGCCGATATCACCGGCATCGAAACCGTCTATCACTATGTCTCATTCCTGCCGCTGATCGGCCTGTTGACGGCCCTGCTGCCGGACGTTGAGCGCCGGAAATAGCGTGGATCACGTCGAACTCGCGATGGTGCTGGCGGTGGATGGCTCCGCCAGCGTGACCTACGAGGAGTTCGGTCTGATCGCCGGAGGCATGGCTTCGGCGTTGCGCGACCCGACGGTGGCCGCCGGGCTGATCGGCAAGTCGGTGCTGTCGCTGCTGCTGTGGTCAGGCGCCGGCCAGCAGGATGTCATCACCGAGTGGACCATGATCGCCACCGCCGCCGATCTGACCGCCTTCGCCGACAGCGTCGATAACATGCCGCGCACAGTGCGGGCCGGGTCCACCGCGATCGGGGAAGCCTTGCTCGCCGCATTGACGCTGTTGGCGAAAGTCCCCGCCATCCCCAAACGCAACATCGTCGATGTGATCGGCGACGGCCGCTCCAACGAAGGAACCCCGCCCGGGCCGATTCGTGACCGCATGGCGGCGGCCGACATCACCATCAACGGCCTGTGCATCCTGCACGAGGAACCCGATCTGCTGGCGTCGTACATCGCCGAGGTGATCGGCGGCCCGGGGGCGTTCGCTGTCACCTGCCGTGAGTACAAGGATTTTGCGGAAGCCATGCGGCAAAAGCTGACGCAGGAAATTGCCGGTCCGATTGTTTGAGCGTTATGCCAAAGACGTGATGACGTAAGCGTTATTGACGCCCCACATCAATCCTCGACCGTCACACGCGAAGGGGAGCGAGCGCTTGGACGACGAATCAACCCATTCCGCGGACGATCGTTTGATCGGGGAAGAAACCCACACCGAGTTCGTCGCGGTCACCGAGACCGAAGGCGACATCACCCGCGGTCAGACCGTCGGATCGGTCACCGCGAAAAAGACCTTCCGCGAAGCGGCGGAGGAGGAAGATGAGATGCCGCTCCCAACCGATCCGAAGACCATCTTCCTGGGCGGCCTGTTCTTTTTCGCCTGGATGGCGGTGCTGTATGTGGCGGCCGAGATCGTCCTGCCCATTATCCTGGCCATCGTGTTGAAGCTGTTGTTGCAACCGTTCGTGCGCCTGCTGGAACGCATTCGCATTCCGCGCGCTGTCGGCGCGATTTTTGCTGTCCTGCTCGTCCTGCTGGTGTTTGGCGGCACGATCAGCATTTTGGCGGGGCCAGCCGGGGCCTGGGCCGGCAAACTGCCTGAAGCGATCCCGAAACTGAGGGAAAGCCTTAGTTTTCTGCAAGAGCCGATCGATGCGGTGCAACGGATGATGAAGCAGATCGATGGCGCCGCCGGCGGCGGTTCCGCCCCGGCATCGGCTCCTACGGGGATGCACCCGTCGAATCTGGTCGGGGCCGTGCTGTCCGGCTCCGCGTCCGCGACCTCCGGCTTGTTCACCACGTTGCTGATTTTATTCTACCTGTTGGTGTCCGGAGAAATCTTCCTGCGCCGGCTGGTCGAAATCCTGCCCCGGTTCCGCGATAAACGGAACGCCGTTGAACTGTCGATGGATATCGAGAAGAACGTCTCCGCCTACCTGCTGACCGTGACCTGCATCAACGCGCTTGTCGGAGTCGCCACCGGCTGCGTCATGTGGCTGTGCGGTGTCGCCAACCCGGTCCTGTGGGGAGCGGTGGCGTTCGTGGTGAATTTCGTGCCGATTCTGGGACCCATGGCCGGGATTGTCATCTTCCTCATGGCCAGCGTCATTTCCCTCGGTGTGTCCTGGTGGGCGCTGCTGCCGGTCGGCCTGTATTTCGCTATCCATGTCATTGAGGGCGAGATCGCCACCCCGATGCTTCTGGCCCACCGGTTCACCATCAATCCGGTGGCCATGATCCTGGCGCTGCTGTTCTGGTATTGGATGTGGGGCGTGCCCGGGGCGATCCTGGCGGTGCCGCTGCTGGCGGTCACCAAGATCGTCTGCGACGACCTGCGTCCGTTGCGGGCGTTCGGACACTTGCTGGAGGGGTGACCGCCCGGACGGGATCAGAGGTCAGCGGTGCCGCATGGATATTCCGCTTCCGTCATGGCCCGGCTTGTCCGGGCCACCTCTGACCTGACGGTGCCACGCCAGGTGGCCCGAACAAGCCGGACCATGACGAGGGTGGGCGAGAGTCGGCCCGTCTCAGATGTCGGTCAGGCCACACTGGGTCCATGGCACGCCATGCCACCACCAAACAACATGCAAGTACAGGTGGTTGACGCGTTCCGCCAGGGTCGGCGGCCTGGGATCATAGATTTCGATATTCGCCATCATGCCTTTATCCTCGTGCTTCAGGACATGGCAATGGAACATGAAGCGGCCGACAATCAGCGGATCGGTGAACGGCAGGCGCACCTTGACCTCACCTCGTTCGGGGATGCGTATCACATCGACATAGCCGGTGAACGGGACTGGCTTGCCGTCGATCTCAACCACCTGGAAGCCGATCTGGTGAATATGGAAGGCATGCATGTCGTCGGTGTCGTTGCGTATCGTCCATTCCTCGATATCGCCCAGCCTGGCCCGAACATCCATGCGGGCTTCGTCATACATTTTGTCGTTGATGAAGAAATCCTGATTGCCGTGCTTATCGGCTTTGGATTGAGAAAAGACCATGACTCGTTTCTCACCGATCGTGGCGGTGCTCAAATCAGGCGGCAGCGTCTCGGACTTACTGACAAAAGTCCCTTCGAAGGGATCGCCGCTTGTATCAAGATATCCGATCGTCCGATCCGGCGACCGATCTGTTCCGGTTCCGGTCATCAGGCCTTTGACTGAAAGCTTGTACTGTCCGGGCGCGCCACTGGCCACCTCCACGTCGAAACGGTTGCCCGGTGGAAGATCCAGGTCGTCAACGAGGGGCGCCCCGAGGACAGGCTCACCATCCCGGCCAACGATCCGGAATTGGTGGTCCTGGAGCGCGATATGCAGCCGGCGGTTCGCACTCTGGTTGGTAATGCGCCAAAGCTGAGTCTCACCGGGGCGCATCGCTTCCCGCGTCAACAGTTTGCCGTTCACCGATTGGACCACGCTGTGCAAGGGTCCGTCGATGTCCGGATTGCCGGTATCGTCCTCGAACACCATGTCCTTGAGCACGAACAGCCGTTGCGTCATCGCGGATGGTTCGGCTTTTTCGACGAGGATCGTGCCGCTCAGGCCGCCCATGATCTGGCGTTCCGCGAAATGGTGGGCATGGGCATGGAACCAGTAAAGGCCGACCGGCTGCGAGGCCGGAATCCGCATCGCGTAGTCGAAGCTGGAGTTCGGCTGGAGCAAAATATGGGCGTTGTCACCGTTGCCCAGCGGCGACCCTCGCATGCCATGAAAATGCAGGTTGGTGGGCTGCGACAGGTGATTGACCAGGTGAAGCCGCAGCGTGTCGCCAGGATGCACATGCAACACCGGCCCGGCATAGTCACCGTTGTAGGTGATGCCATCGAGTTCCAGGGCGCCGACCCTGATCTTGCCCTCGGTTGCGACCAGTGTCGTGGACAGCTCGCCGTTTTCGCTGTGCAGATGGGTCAGGCCATCCGGCTCTTGGGACCGGGCGGCGACCGGTCCGAATACGATTGCCGTTATTACAAGAAAACGGGTGATGATTTTCATGCCGCGCTCCTTCCGAGCCAGGTGAACAATTCGGGTGGGGCTTCTTTGGGATTCCATTCGAAATTCATGCTGGCGTCGTTACCGCCGCGCAGCAGCTTGCCGCGCAGGTCTGGCAGGCCCTTCAGCTTCAAGATGGCGGTAAGCCCGGGGACGAGGATCTCCGATGAACTGATCCGCGCGCCGCCAAGGCTGAGGTCCAGGCAGGTTATGGCGGTGTGACGCCCATCGATGACCAGGGCGGCCGGCAGATTGACGGGGACGCGTTCGTCGCTCCGCCGATTGGCCGCATCCGACGAAGTGCGCACGATGCGGACCATGACGCTTCGTAGCTCTGATATTTGGTCAGCCACGGTTCCGGCGACCAGCTTCATCTCATCAACGGCCGCACCGGTGTTGTGGGCATCCTCCGTGACGGCACCGACCTGTCCGGAGACGATGCGCATCGCTTCCACTGTGCCCATCACGCTGCGCGCGATCTCACCGGTCGCGGCCGTCTGCTGTTCGGCGGCCTCGGCGACCGCGCGGGTGATGCGCTCGATCGAGGCAACACGGGTGACCATCTCCCCAACGACCCTGACCGCGTCCTGTGTCGCCGATTGGATATGTCTGACGTTACGAGCGATATCCTCGGTTGATTGCGCGGTTTGCGTTGCCAGCGACTTCACTTCGCTCGCCACCACTGCAAATCCCCGTCCGGCCTCGCCGGCCCGGGCAGCTTCGATTGTTGCGTTCAACGCCAATAAGTTGGTGCGCCCGGCGATATCACCGATCAGGCGGGCGACGCTGCTGATCTGCCCCATCGACGCCGACAGCGCATCGATAATCTGGTGCGCCTGTTCTCCGGCGCGGGCGGTGCTGGCGATCTCGATGGTTGACGCCGTGATTTGACTGGAAATCTCTCGGGCGGAGGCGGACAGTTCCTCACCCGCGGCGGCAACGACCTCGCAACTGTTTAAAGCGTCCCGGCTGGCACCGGTGGCTCCGTCCACACTCGCCAACATGCGTGCCGCAAAGGCACCGAGTTCCGTCGCCCGTCCCGCCAATATAGCCCCGCTCTGCGCCGAACGCTCGGCCACATGGGTCGTTTCGCGCTCAATGCTGTCAGCGGCATCACGCAGGGCCGCCAGCTTGTCCGCTTCGTTCTTTACCTGCAGCCGTTGGCGTTCATCGATGGCTCTGACATTCTGCCGCATCGCTTCGCGGAAGACCCCGGCGGTCCGCGCGACGGCACCGATTTCATCCCGGCGGCCGGTCAGATTGGCGGGAACCGCGTCGTCCAGATTCCCGGCAGCGAGATCGCCGATCGTGCGGACCAGACGTACGAGCGGCCGCGACAGGTTGCGCCCGACAAGAACACCGACGCCGATCGCCATACAGACAGCGACCGCGATCTGGATCAAAATGAGTCGAGTGCTATGTGTGGTTAATTCATCAGCGTCGTCGCGGGTTTCCAGACCATCGGCCGCGAATTTCTTGACCAGTTTCGTCATGGACCGATCGGCCTCGACCAAGTGCTCCTTCAGCTCCTGAGCCGGAACACTGGACAATGCGGCCAGCAATCCGCGGGTCTGTTTGCCGGCGCCCAAGGTCCGATCAACGACCGCGCGATCCAGCGCGACATCGAGCAACTGCAGCACTTTCTTAAGCTGGACATTGCCTGCCAACGATGCGGTCGCATCGTGTTCGGCTGCCTCAAGGCGCAGAAATTCCTCCTGTGCCTGATTAACATAGGACATACCCATAAAGGAATGATCGTATATGCTGATCGCCAGCCGTCCCATTTGGGCGGCCTGTTGTTGCGCCAGTCCGCCAACCATGGCGATAATCAGGACAAAGACGAGGCAGGCTGCCAGAATCTTCGATTGTACGGACATCGGCTATTCCTGTAACGCAAACGCTCTACTTAACAGTGTTTCTCGCGGCGGCGATCATATTCGCCGCCATGCCGCGTGCGGACGCGCCATCGACATCTTTTGGCGTGCGGGACAAGCTGCCCCGCGTGCGCAGGTCATCACGGCGGAGGATATAATTGCCGCACTACCGAAATGACAATTTATGCTACTTAACGGATACGACTAATTTCATGCTGGGGTGAATGCTGCACCGAACCTTGAAGCGCCCGGCCTTGTCGAACGTGTAGGACAGATTTTCGCCCGGCTTTTGCAGACCCAGGTCGGCCGTATCGTCGTCGTCGTTGACCACGGTAATGTTGTGACTGACATCGTCCTTATTGGCAAAGGTCAATGCGTCCCCGGGTTTCAGGGCAACCGATTTTTCGCTGAATTGTTGGCCAGATTGCTCGATCGTCACGCCCGCTGCGTGAACCGTTGCGCCGAGGCCAATCAGAACGGTCGCGGCGATAGTGATTGTTGCGATACGCATGATTCGGTTTTCCTTTGATAATGGTTGAAGACTTCAGAAATGCGCTGCGGCCCAGACGCTAAGGTACAGAGCATTGTTGGCGGCGGCATTGTTACTGACGCCGTCGAAACGGAAATAGCTGATATACTGCACCGCGAAGCGAACGTTGCCCCAGGAAATCAACGAGTCCGGTTTCCCCCACGGCACGTATGCGATTTCCGCGATGATGCCGCTGCTGTTCGGGCTGCCGTTCGGGGTGCCCCAATACGCCGCGTCGGCGGTGCCGTTGGTCTGGAAATACTGAATCGAAGGTGTGACCGTCGCGCCGATGCTATAGGACACGTCCGCGCGGAAAGTGTCCATGCCGTGGTAGGGCCTTGATCCAGCGATGATCTGGCTGGCACCGAGCCATGCGTTCTCGTGAATCATCGTCGCGTGAGCCGAGATCACGTCGGCGGTGACATTTTTACTGTTGAAATAGAACTGGTAGTTGGCGTCCACCGCAAGGTCGGTGAATTCATCGACACGGCCGGGAATTTCGATACCGCCGGGGGACACGCTGCCATTCAGGCCATAGGTGCCGACCTGTACGTAATGGCGGCCGAAATCGTGTTGCAGCGCGAGCCGCCAGTACGGGATCACGCCCTGCGTCTTGTCGGTATTGGCGACCGGAACGATCCCGGTGGCGTTCAACACATCATAGCCCAGGCCGTGATACAGATCGAACTCGGCGTAAACCAGATCGTTCCACATCGAGTAAGCACCGGCACCGACGACGCGCTGTCCCAGGCCGCCGTCAATCAGAGTGGCTGCGAGGGGTGATGGCGCCAGGGGCGAATGGTTATAGGGAAAGCTCCAAACCGGGGTGGAGTTCCAAAGGTCAGAGACGGACGGGCTGTTATTGACGGTAAAACCGTAGATCCAGTCTTGCTCGAGCAATTCCGTATCATGGGCATACCGGACATCGGCGTTATCGATGTGCAACTGCTTCGCGACACCGTCATAGGTGACCTGAACAAAACCGCCAAAGCCCGGCGCGATCCGGCCGGCATAATAAAATGATGCCTGGTCCATTGTAAAATTGTTGTTGTCCGCAAAATGCGGCGCCGGAGGCGAAGGCTGGGCGTTGTTGGTATGGGTGAACGATAACTGGGTGCTCGCCGCCAGCGGCAGGCCGTGTTTCTTACCGTCGCTCGCGGTATATCCGTTCAGTTTGAAGTCGCGGCCGAACCGGGTCAGTTGTGGTCCGAAGGCACCGACATGGCAGGCCGCGCAGGGTTGACCGGTCTGTTCGGCGAAGGAAGGCACCGCATAGGCCCGTCCGCTGACAAGCGTCAGGACGGACAGCACGCTCCACATCAGGGGCGCGTGTGATTTCCTTGACGGAGCGGGCGTGTGCGCGGCCGCGATCATTGTCTTCGCGCGCCATGACGGCCGGGAGCCGTGAACGGCGGGCGCATGCATCGCCGTACTGGCGGCAATGTCGGTCGTGCCGATAGTGCAACCTGAGCGGCGGGCCATCATCTTTGTAAACTCCTCGGGTGGCGGAAAAATGGCGTAAGGCAAACAGCCGCTGGCGGCGGCCGTCTCAATCCTGCTCCGGTATATAAGCGTGCCGTGAAAATAGTGGGTCCGAGACGATCGTTTCCGTGCGCCGATGCGCGCCGGAAATCAGCCCGGTCTCCGTGCCATCATGGCCGTAGCCCAAGCCAACCGGCCTTGGTGAGTGGGATTTCGGAATGAACGCGCACGACATCGCCGGTCCTTCGTTCGATCCGCAGCGTATCGATCTCTCCGGAAATCGACAGTTCAAGCGCATTGATCTCGGCCGCGATCTTGCGGCTCGCCGCATAATCGGAATCGGTCGCGATGGTGAGGTGTGGTAGATAGGGCATGTCGGGCCGCAAGCAGGCCTCCAGCGGACCGGCGTGCAATCGGTCGTGCAGCCGGACGATGGCACCGAATCCCTCGTCGGGTACAAGGAATACGTGGAAGCGCCCGAATATCGGTTCCGGCACAACTACCGCCGACCGCAAACGGAAGCGGATACGCCGGATACCCTCCGCCCGTGACGCAACGAATGTCGCAAATGCCCGCGGCTCCAATTGGGCACCGGGAAATACCAGAGTGAACTGGGGTGGGCCGAAATTACCGGCCCTTTTCGCTCGGATCGTGGTCAGCCACTGGAGGTCAGCCTTTACGAAATCTGGTTTCGCAACGACGTAGAGAGTGTCCATTATTCCTCACTCGGAAGGACCCGCCACAGGGGATGGCAGTCTAATGCCGCCGCCGTTGACGGTGACATACTGTCATTCCATCCCCGTGATGGCCCGGCTTGTCCGGGCCAAAACGACGAGGGGCGATGCTGCCTTAACGGTCGCTGATATTAATCATCGTTCCCGGCTGGAACAAGACTTCAATGCCAAGGCGGCCCCGCAAAACACCGTTTCAGTCAAACCGTCACGTCGCGGTCCACACCGGTATTTAGCCGGAACAGCTTATATGATCCGGACAGCCGTCGCTCATTCCGGGCGGCGGCCTGAAATTTGAGGACCTGCCGCGAAGGAACGAAAGCGCGATGTGCCGGACCACCGAGCGTCGTTAGTTCATGTTGCCTCCGAGACAGGACCAGGAGAAGGTCGAGTTTATGTCGTCGCACAAATTTCTGTCGGCCGGACCCCGGATGGTTCGCGATTTACCCATCGGTTGGAAGCTGGCATCCACCGTGGTGGGCGCGATCGGCATGCTGTCCGCGGTATCCTGGTTCGCCTTGGACCGTTTGGAATTCGTCGGAACGATCCAGGCGGATGTCGCCGTTCAATCGTCAGTTGAACGGCAGGTCGGGCGCAGTCTTTTGGCGGCACAGGATATTCGCGTTGTCAGCCGATCGATCCCTGATCTTCAAACGGTCAAGGCCATCGAATCAGCTTTGGAAGCGGCCGAACAGCAGCGCAAGAACGCGTCGGAATTGCTGCGAACGCTCTCCGGCCAACTGACCGTTTCGGCTGATCGCGACAATCTGGCTCGGGCCGGTGATGCGCTCGACGCCTTGATGGCCGCCGTCAAAACCGCCGGTGCTTTGCGCGGCGATATGATCACCGCCCGGCAGAAGCGGCTGTTCCGTGCGCGTCCGACGTTTGAGGCCAGTCTGGGCACATTGATGCAGGAGGCCGCCAGGGGCGGAACGTTGGATACCGGTGTGACCTCGGTCAGCAACGCGACGCAGGCGGTTCAGGCCGACCAGCATGACCCGACCATCGAGGCGTTGAATACATACCGATTGGCGATGACCCGCATGCAGGGGGCCGCTTTGATGTTCATGGCGACCGGAAACGGCGGCGCGTCGAACGACGTCCGAGCCGCGATCGCCGAGGCGCGGACCAGCATGGCGATCGTCCTGGCAAGCAGCCTCTCGGATGGCGTCAAGACAGATGCCCGCGTTACGGAATCGATCGGCAAGGGCCTCGCCGAGGCTTCGACAGACCTGATCGACATGACGAAACGCCTGGAGGAAGCCACGGGTGTAACGATTGAGGCTGCGAGTGTTGCCATGCAGGAGGCGTTCGATCAGGTCGCCAACGCGGCGGCGGCGCGCGAACAGGCGGCCGGCGAGGCGGCAACCGAAGCTCAGTCCCGGGCCCGTTGGCAGATCTCCAGCGCCATTGGACTGGCCGCTTTGCTGATGATCGTGTCTGGCTCGGTCGTGACGGCTATTATTGCCGGACCGATCCGCCGGTTGACCCGCACGGTCCAGGCGATCGCGGACGGGAATACCGATCAATCCGTGCCATTCACCGCATGGGGCGACGAAATTGGCAAAATGGCGACGTCCGTCGAAACGCTGCGGTGCGTGATGCAGCAGACTTTCGTGCAAAGCCAGATGATTGAACAAATACCGGTCGGGGTCATGACCACCGAACCCGGCGGGGCGTGTCCGATCACGTATATCAACGCGGCTGCGCGTGAAATATTGGGCGTGGTGGAGGCCGGCGCCAAGGTCCGTGTTGACGACCTTGTTGGCCGCGGCATCGATGTTCTTCAGCAGGAATCGGCGCTCCAGCGAGCCGTTCTGTCCGATGCATCGCGACTGCCATTCCGCACACAGTTCAAGATTGGTGCGGAAACGCTGGAGGTCCAGGTCACCGCGATCCATGACCGGCAAGGCGGATACGCCGGTCCTTTGATCATCTGGCGGCGCCTGACCGGTCAGGTCCGTCTGGTGGAACAGTTCGAGCGGAGCGTGGGGACGATTGCCGGGGCCGTGGCTGTATCGGCGTCCGGAATGCGCGATGCGGCCTGCGAGATGCAGGCCAGTGCCGGGGATGCCGGCCGGCGCACGCACGCCGTCTCCGAAGCATCGCGGGAAGCGTCGCGTAACGTCAGCACAGCGGCGGCGGGCGCTGAGGAATTGTCGGCTTCGGTCAATGAAATCGGCCGCCAGGTTCTCGAATCATCGCACATTGCGGCGCGGGCGGTAGCGGAGGCGGCGGCGACCGACCAAAACGTCAGCGGATTGCGCGAGGCGGCGGAACGGATTGGCGCGGTTGTCCGATTGATCAGCGATATTGCCAGCCGAACGAATCTTCTGGCGCTGAATGCAACGATAGAGGCCGCGCGCGCGGGCGAGGCGGGCAAGGGGTTTGCCGTGGTTGCCAGCGAGGTCAAAAGTCTGGCCAACCAAACCGCTAAGGCAACGGAGGAGATCGGCAGCCAGATCTCTGCCATGCAGCAGGCGACGGGTCAGGCCGTCGGTGCTCTGCGGTCGATTGCCGGCACGATCGAAAGCATGAACGCGATCGCGGGCAGTATTGCGGCCGCGGTCCAACAGCAGGGCGCCGCGACGCGGGATATTGCCAGATCCGTGCAGCAGGCCGCTGCCGGAACGTCCGAGGTCACGGACAACATCGGCGCGGTCAGCCAAACGGTACAGGTTACCGAGGTCAAGGCCGGGTCGGTGCTCGATGCCGCAACGGAGCTGACGGAACAGTCCAGCGTGCTGAAGGCGGAGGTCGCCCGGTTCCTGGCGGCGGTGCAGCAGGCCGCATAGTTCGGCAGAGGATCAGGTTTCCATTGATGATAGTGGGAGCGGGGGCGGCTTAGCCGCCCCGTGGCTGTGCCGCGGAGGCGGCCGGTCAGTATAAAACCAACCGGCTGTGATCCTGACACACCCGGATCGTCCTCATATCGTCATGGTCCGCGAAGCAGGTTGTATGAAAACCCTCGCGCGAATGTGCAACCATAAATAATTGCCTCCAATTTCTGCGTATCGCTGCGAATGCCTGCCAGCCGCGCTTTTATTCGCTCCTCGGTCCTTCATGGTTCCTCGTGTTCTTCGTGGTAAAATCCTTCATTGCTGATTCTGGCGCAAACGTTGGAGTCCTCGCGAATATCTCTGATGGCTACATCATCAGCTCGCATCAATAAGTAAGGAAGGGTTTTACCACGCAGAAGCAGCAGTTTTCGTTTTGGCGAACCGGAGCCAGGGCTCGCGGGCGTTATGACCCCAATCCACCTCCGTCACAAACGGGACCGGGTTTCCACATATTCTGGAAGGCGCACCATCCACGTTGTCAATACCGAACGACATGGACGCCGACCTTCGCCGACATGACGGGATGCTCTGCCGGAGGGACGGCCCCAACGGCGATCAGCGTTACCGGCCGGCATTGAATTCCGCGCGGGCTTTTGGTCGCTAAAAGAGGCACATCCTCGGGTCGAAAACACGGGCACCGGCGCTCTGTGGTGGCAGAGATTTCTACCGGCGATCTGGTTCTTCGTGTCAGGGCGGGGACCCCGACCGTCTTGCGATAGTCGGCTGGCCGGAGGTCAACCGTTCGTCCGACGGAGCACAATCAATACGCGGCCGGCCCGTCGTTCGGCGAAGTCTGCACGAGGTCATCGGTGACCGTTCGGTTCACCACGCCGCGATCGCCAATGAACTCAGGCGATCGAGGCCGGGGTGATTCGGCCGAAACGATGAGCCGGCGCCAGCCCAACGAAGGGCGTGCGACCGGCCCGGAATCCTGCGGTGGCTCAAGCCGCCTGACGCGAACCCTCAAATGGTTCGAGCGCACGGTCGATACGGGCCAGGCTGTCGATATCTTGCTGGAACACCAGTCCAACCCCTGATCCATCCGCACGGACGACGCGGGCGCCGATCGGAACCCCCGAGACCTCAACGTGAACCTCGGTTCCGGCGGGCAACCGCCAGTCGCAGGCAACGGCGATTCCGCCGCGAGAAATGTCCTGGATCAGAACGTTAGCTGGCCCGTGTCCGTCCGCGCTGACGGTCGCTCTGGCGCCATGGCCGGGCAGACGCTCGTAGCGCCGGCGGTTGCCGCTGTCGTCGCGCACCGCGGCCAGGAACTGGTCAACCTCCACTTCGAGACGTGCCGCCTCGCGTCCGATGCCGGCCGCTGCTGTCAAAACCTGTTCGCTGGCGGCGCCTGCATCCTCGGAAACAGCTACCACCCGCTGCATCGCCTGTGTCGCCTGCTGCCCGGCCGTGGCAACCTGCTGCACGCTGTGGGCGATTTCGCGGGTCGTGGCGCTCTGTTGCTCGACAGCCGCCGCGATGACGATCGACACCTCGTCCAGCTTGCCGATGATCTGGGCAACGTCCGCCATCACCGAAACGGACTCCAGCGTCGCGTTGCGCACGGCCTCGATCTGGGCGCCGATTTCCGACGTGGCGTTGGCGGTCTGGGTCGCGAGGGCTTTGACTTCGGCCGCGACGACCGCGAACCCCTTGCCGGCCTCGCCCGCCCGTGCTGCCTCGATCGTCGCGTTCAGCGCCAGCAGGTTGGTCTGGCTGGCGATGTCGCTGATCAACCGTACGACGTCGCCGATCCGGGCGGTGGAGTCGGACAGCCCCTGCATCGTGCTCTGGCTGACCTCGGCCCGCTGTACCGCCGCGCGCGTCATCTGCGAGGTGGTCGAGGCCTGGCGCGCGATTTCGGCGACGCTGCTGGTCATTTCCTCAATGGCGGCCGCCACCGACGTGAGTTGATGCGAGGAATGCGCGGCCCCCTCGGCGGTGGTATTGGCCCCGGTGCGCACACTGGACGCGGCGTCGGCCATCGATCCGGCGGCTTTTCGCATGCCGTCCGCCGATGTTGTCAACCCGCCCATGACGCCGACGATCGAGGTGCCGAAATCCTGAGTGTGGCGATCCATCGCGATCTGGCGTCTCTCCTTGGCGGTGCGATCGGCTGTTTGCGCGGCCACCAAAGCGTCCGCGGCGATTGCGTTCTGCCTGAAGATCTCGACCGCACGCGCCATGACGCCCAATTCGTCGCGGCGCTGAACCCCCGGGATCGCGATGTCCAACTCCCGGTTCGCCAGTTTGGCGATCGAGCTGGTCAGTTGCACCACCGGCCGGGTAATGCCTCGGGCGATCCAGGTCGCGCCGATCGTCAGCAGGACAAGCACGGGCACGAGCCAAAGGCCGGTTTGAATCAGGCGCTTGTGGAAGGCAGCGTCCAGATCGTCAACGTAAATGCCGGAGGCGACCACCCATCCCCACGGCGCAAAAAGCTTGGCGTACGAGGATTTTTCCACCGGTTGCGGCATGCCCGGTTTTGGCCACATGTAAGTAAAAAACCCTTGTCCGGGGCCGCGTCCAATCTCGGCGGCAGTGGCAAAGGGCGATACCCCGTTCGGGTCGAGTACCTTGCGTCCGTCTGTCCCATCAAGCGCGGGCTTGATCGGGTGCATGATCACCCGGCCATCAACGTCGTTGACCCAGAAATATCCGTCCCCATCGTACCGCACGGCTCGCAGTTCGGCGAGTGCATCGCCCTGCGCCTGCTCGCGGGACATCTGCCCGGCCCGCTCCATATCCGCATAATGGCCCAGCATACTTTGGACCTCTTCCACCAGGCGCCGCGTGGTTTGACCACGGTCGTTACGCAGAGCCTGGTTGGACATTATCAGCTCGGTGCCGAGCAGTGCGACCATCGCGACGATCAGCACCCCGACGAGCAATGTGATTCGCGAGCCGATACCACGGTTTTTTGTCCAGGCCATTGCATTATACTTTCGAACAGACGAACGTTGCTGGCTGGAGGCGGAGCCTTGCAGCCTCTTTAGTGGAATATAAGCGATTCGTTTTTTATTCGCGGTCACCGAATGTCAGTTGCAGCCATAAGCGCCGCTTGTTGACTGTCGGGCCTTTCCGCCGGTGGCTGCGGTTCGATCTTCATAGCCGTAACGTTATCGTTGCAGCGGCGGCTCACGCTGCCTGACGCACGTCCTCGAATGCCGCGAGTGCACGGTCGATGCGGGCCAGGCTGTCGGCGTCCTGCTGGAACACCAATCCCACCCCTGATCCATCAGCGCGGACGACGCGGGCACCGATCGGCGTCCCCGATATGTCAACGTGAACCTCGGTTCCGGCGGATAACCGCCAGTCGCAGGCAACGGCGAGTCCGCCGCGAGAAATGTCCTGGATCATCACGCTGACAGGTCCGCGTCCCCCCGCGCTCATGGTCGCCTTGGCGCCGTTGCCGGGCAAACGCTCGTAGCGCCGGCGGTTGCCGCTGTCGTCGCGCACCGCGGCCAGAAACTGGTCAACTTCGATTTGCAGGCACGCCGACTCCCGCCCGATGCCCGCCGCCGCGGTTAAAACCTGCTGGCTGGCCACACCGGCCTCCTCGGACACCGACACCACGTGCTGCATGGATCGGGTCGCCTGCTGTCCGGCCGACGAAACCTGCTGCACGCTGTGGGCGATTTCGCGGGTCGTGGCGCTTTGTTGCTCGACAGCCGCCGCGATGACAATCGACACCTCGTCCAGCTTGCCGATGATCTGGGCAACGTCAGCCATCACCGAAACGGACTCCAGAGTCGCGTTGCGAACCGCCTCGATCTGGGCGGCGATTTCCGACGTGGCGTTGGCGGTCTGGGTCGCGAGGGTTTTGACTTCGGCCGCGACGACCGCGAACCCCTTGCCGGCCTCTCCCGCCCGTGCTGCCTCGATGGTCGCGTTCAGCGCCAGCAGGTTGGTCTGGCTGGCGATGTCGCTGATCAACCGCACCACGTCGCCGATCCGGGCGGTGGAGTCGGACAGCCCCTGCATTGTGGTCTGACTGACCTCGGCCCGCTGCACCGCCGCGCGCGTCATCTGCGAGGTCGTCGAGGCCTGGCGGGCGATTTCAGCGACGCTGCTGGTCATTTCCTCGATCGCGGCGGCCACCGAGGTCAGTTGATGCGAGGAATGCGCGGCCCCTTCGGCGGTGCTATTGGCGCGGGCGCGTACGTCACCGGCTGCCTCCGACATGGATCCGGCTGCCTTGCGCATGGCTTCGGCCGAGGCGGTCAATCCACCCATCACGCCGACGATCGATGCGCCGAAATCCTGAGTGTGCCGGTCCATCGCTACCTGCCGCCGCTCGCGGGCGGCGCGGTCGGCAGACGCTGATGCCTCCAGCGCATCGGCCGAGATCGCGTTTTGCTTGAAGACTTCGACCGCGCGCGCCATGTCTCCGACCTCGTCGCCGCGTCCCAGTCCTCCGACTTCGACGCTCAGGTCCCGGTTTGCCAGTTTGCGCATGGTGGCCGTCAAAGCCCGCAACGGAACGATCGTACCACGTTGCACGACAATCAGCCCGTAGAGCACCGCGGCAAGGAACATGAAAACCGCGGCGCAGGCGCTGACGATTTCAACCGTACGGAAATGCGCGACACGCGCGTCCAGAAGATGTTCGAGTTCGCCGGCGTCGGCCGCGCCGAGGGTCGTTATGGCATCGAGCAGGGGGCGGACGATGGCCGGTGCGCCGGCTGCTTTGGTGTGATCGGACAGAGCGGTCAGTGCCGGCTTCGCCATGTCGGCGACCTTGGCGGCCGCCGCGGTGACCGCATCATCCACCGAGTTGTCCGGGTTCCCCGAGATCGCACTATCGATGTCGGAGGCCATTCCATCCATTGTCGGCTGTAGAGTCCCGACCTGCACGCCGATGGCAACCTGATCGGTAACGGTGACCTCTCGCCCCGCGATCCCCGCCAAAGTGTCGGACAGGGCGGCGATCGCCGCGATGGCGGTCGGCACTTTCACCGCCAACACGTCCTGCGTATAGAAACTGTCAAGTTTGGGATCGAGGGTGAGGTTGGAGCCGTCGGCTGCCTTGCCGATGAGATCGGCTGCCGCCTGAGCGGAACCGGGACGGTTGTTGCCGGTCAGCGTCTTGATCAAAAACGTCGTTGCCCCGGCGGTCTTCAGGTCGGCACCGCGCGCCTGTTGATTGGCTTTCACCCGTTCGACCAGGCCGGCCAGATCGCCGCCGCGCACGATCGCATCCTGCACGCCACGCGCCTCCGCGATATAGTGCACGCCGATTAATTCTTTTTGGGTAAAGGCGATATCGGCTTCTTTGTCGGATGCCATCTGGAATCCGAGATAGCCGATCGGTGCTAAAAACATACCATATGCGATGGCTAATTTGGACGCGATGGTCAGATTGTAGCGCACGACAAAGGTTCCGTTTCGTACGGGTTATTGAAAATACGTTGGCGAATCAATCGGTGCGATCGGATCGTATTGGTGATGGTTATGAGCGGGTCAATGCAAACAGCGTGGCGCCCGATCCGCGCCATTGCCGCATTTCTGCCCGCTGTCCGGTGCGCACAAGAACCGGCAGCGCCAGCCGGCGTGCCAAGCCCAGGAACTTCGAGACCGCGTCCTCGGACGGCGGCGCGTCTGCCAGTAAGTCGATCGCTACCATGCCACACGGTGGACGCATGGAGGTCGGCAACGGCAACTCGGACCCGCTCGACATTACGCCGACGCCTTGTAGAAACGGCCCGATTTGGTCGAACCACTCACGCAGATTCTCCGTTGGGTGACCGGCGGAAACGTCGGTGATCAGGCCGCGCAATCGGGCATGAAACGGTGGTTGCAACGTGCGCAGCACCTCCACCAGGCGCTTGCGCCGCTTACGGGACAGCATCGCGGCCGCGGGAACCGGCAATACCCAGGCCCGCCGCTCGCCTTCCACCAGATCGCGCTTAATGCCGGCCACCGCGAAACGCAGCCGCAGAAGTTCCGGCTGCGGCAAACCGGCCTCGGCCAGTTCGTCCTCCGACACCGCGGCCAGCGCCGTATCGAAGCGGAGCCGCGCCGCCCGTGGCAGGTCGGCCCAAACCAACCCGGCGGGACGGTCGTCACGATCCACGATCCGCGTGACTTCGACTGGTGTATCTCTCGACAAAACAGCCATCATCTCAAGTGCCTGGCTGCAAATTTCGTCCGGGGTTTGCTGCGGTAGTACTTCCGCGCGCTGGGTGAAAGAGCGTGCCGGGGGTTCCACAGCACTCCGAACCATCGTCGCGGCGGCATTGTTCACGCTATCCTCGCCCAATTCACCGAGCAGGCGGATGCGGAGTTCGCGGGTGATCGTTGCGACGCATGCGGCGGTTTCTTTTTCATCGCCGGTGGCGAACCAGATCGCAAAGCCGGCATCCACCGAACGGGAAAACACGTCGCGCGGCCCGATCCGTTGCTTGATGACCGATTCCGCGGTCATCATCAGGCGCCCGGACATTTTGTCCCAGGCTTCGCCGTAAGCGGAACGGATCGCCTGCAAACTGACCTGTTCGACCCGGCCGACAGGGGCTTCTTCGGTTGGCTCGGGGAGTAACGTCATGACGTGGAAGCGCCCGAAGCTGGCACTTTCCAGTGGTTCGGAGGACAGCCACACCGGGATGGCCCGTCCACCCTTATTCTGCGGGATCAACCGCATCCGATAGGTTTCACCCTCTCGATTTTGTCGAACATGGTTCGCCGAGGCCGGGACGATGTCGTCAGAATGCGTCAATTCCCCAATGTGGCGGCCGTCGAGTTCCAAGGCCGAATAGCCGGTCAGCACCGCCATGGCGGGGTTGGCCGTTATGATGTGCCCGCCTTCAGCGACTACGGCGACTGGCACGCCGATTTTCGTGAACGCCAACGCGACCAAGGCATTGGCGCTGGCCTGTTCTCGCAGCTTCCAGCGATCGACCGTGATGTCGCGGCCGGTCAGGACCGGATGGTCCAGGCCGGTCAGTGGATCGCACACATGGGTCAGCGTGAAGCCAAACCAGAACATGTCATTGGACGCGGTGAAGCAGGGCACCTCCGCGCGCAAAGCGTCACCGGCATCAATGGCGTCCAGTAACTGGCGCCATTGCGGTGGCATCTCGGGCGACCGGATCAACACGGCCAATTTCGCCCCGGCGATTTGCTCGCGCGGAAGGCCCGTCAGCCGATAGAAAACGTCGTTAGCCTCGGCGATGACCGGAGGCTGTCCCTGAACCGCCGGTTCCAGCACGATCGCGACGTTGTCCTGGCTTTCGAGGGCCACCCGAACGAGATGGTCAGCCAGCATGCACGTGTGATCCTTCGCCGCGGATCGATGCCGGTCCCGCTCCGAACAGCGGCGAGCATCGCTTTATCATGCCGGTTGTCCTCTGTGGTGGCGGGCCTCAGTCATTGCTTTATAGGAGGGGAAATCCGGAAATCCATCGGCGGCACGCCGTGCCGGGCAGGAAATTCTTTATCGCAAACGATGACACGAATCTCGAGCTCGTGATGAGATGTCCAGGAATAAATAATCCAATTCGCGGATATTCGTTGAACCGAGTACATATACACAGTCAATCTTCATGATCGGATTGTGCGAATGGGCGATGTCATCGGATCGGGTTATCTGGCGAGCGCGGAGGCCAATCACCTCGGAGCCGTGTCGGGTCCGAATGTGGTCTATCTGCGGATGATCCGGACCCTTAGCGCCGACGCCCAGAAGGCGTCCATGTTCGTGGAGATGACGCCCGGTCAGGCGCGCCTGCTGATTACGAGGCTGGAAAAATGTGTGCGGGAAGCACTGGCCTATCGCGATTGAACGAAGCGGCCTCATGTGTGGAAGCTCTGCACAAGGCTTCCCGCGACCAGGCGCCAGCCGTCCACCAGGACGAAGAAGGTCAATTTAAACGGTAACGATACGATGCTGGGTGGCAGCATCATCATGCCCATGCTCATCAATACACTCGCCACCACCATGTCGATGATCAGGAACGGCAGAAACAGCACGAAACCCATTTCAAACGCTCGGGTTAATTCACCCACCATGAAAGCCGGTACCAGTGCGCGCCACGGCATGTCCGCTGCCTGAGCCGGCGGCTGAATCTTCGCCAGATCAAGGAACGTCGTCAGGTCGGCGGGGCGGGCATTCATCACCATGAATTTGCGGAACGGTTCGGCGGTCAGACGCAATCCCTCGAGGTCGGTGGTTTCGCCACGCGCCATTGGCAGTAATCCGGCGGACCATGCCTGATCGATCGTGGGCTGCATCACGAAGAAAGTCAGAAACAGCGATAAACCGATGATGACCGTGTTCGGCGGCGTGCCCTGGGCACCGATGCCAGACCGTAGCAAAGACAGAACGATCACGATACGGGTAAACGCTGTCATCATCACCAGCAAGCTTGGTGCCAGTGAAAGCACCCCCATGGCGACCGTAAGCTGGATCAGCCGGCTGGTGGTTCCCGCCTGTCCGCCTTGGCCGAGATCGATGTTGACGGACTGACTCCAGGCCGTTCCGGACCATGCGAGGGCAGTCAGGACAACGGCGAGCACGGCCAACCTGGTGCAAGACTTCATGGGGCGGCATCCAGGGTGGCGGGGAAGTGTGAAACCACAAGATCGGCGGGGCCTCCGGTCAGCAGGAGTACACGTTGCTCATCACAACGGACGAGCAACAGACGTCTCTTGCTGTCAACGACGCAGATTTGCTCGACGCTCAGCCGTAATGCGGCAGGGGCGGAAACGTTGCTGTTCCGCCACGGCCAGGCGGGCGATTTCGATCGGATGGCCTGCACCGTTTTCGCCAACAGAACAAATGCGGTGACCGTAACCGCAAGCATGAGAATGGCATTGAGATAGATAGACATTTTTGTCTTTCAGATCGCGGCGGGATTTTTCCCCGAAGTGACGTCCAAAGGGCCTTCAGACCACTAAGCCGAAAATACCCAGCTTAACATATTGAGAAGACGTGGATGGTGCGCCTTCGCGCACCATGACGAGGGGCATGGCCACGCCGTCTTTTCATCAAGACGGGTCTGCCGTAAGCTGGTGTAGATTCATTTTGTCATGGCCCGTCTTGTCCGGGCCACTTGGCCACGCTCTGCCGCCACGGGTGGTCCGGACAAGCCGGGCCATGACGATCAGGAAACGGTATCGACTAAGGCGTGCCGACCGCGCCCTCCAATCGTTTTGCGACCTGGATTTCCTCGAATGCCCGCGGCAGATCGGCCGTCCCCTGGACAGGCGAAGACGTAATGACGCGAAACAGCGACGCCTGGTTGCCTTTTGCCATAGCGGCCCCGTACGTGTCCGCCAGACGCCCAAGGGTGGCTGAATCCGAACCGAGCGTGGCCGCGACGGCCAGCCGCATCACGATGGACTGTTGGGCATCAGTAATATCCTTCGTGGAAATCCTCTTGTGCTCCAGCGCGGTCAGGGCGGAAACGGTGTGCGGCCAGTCTTTTCGGGACGCATAAATCTGCGCACGCAACTCGTCCGCGTCGGCCAGATCCAGCGTGCCCAGCATGGTCAGTGCGGCGTCCTGATTGCCGCGACCGATTTCACTACGCGCATATAACAACTGGCGGCTCTGCATCACCGCCGGATCGACCGTCACGTCCGCCGTGGGCACAGTCGAGGCGAGTGCGGCGATGGCACCCTTGGGATCGTTCATCGTCAATCGTAATGAAGCCAGCCGCGCACCCAGGACCGGACGTCTGGCGAGGTCGTTGGATTGGGCGACCAGACGCGCCATGACCGGGTCGGCGCGGCCTTGCAGACCCAGACTGGCAAGGCGATCGACAAGCGACGTTCCGTTTTTCTCGGTCCAGTTTATATCCTGCACCAGATCCTGGTTTTGATCGTACAGAGATACAAACTCCGCGGGCGAGAGCCGCTTTGCCGCATCGCTACTGAGAAGATCCAGGAAAGTAGCCTCCATGGTCCGATCCAGATTTGCCCGCTCTTCGGGGAACACGTCCCGCCCATCGCGCAGCACTGTCAGGGCTTCGTGCCACTGTCCTGCCTGACGGCGGAGATCGGCGATGCGCATTCGTAACGCGAATTCCTGCTTGGGTCCGCGCCAGCCCAGCAGCGCCCGGTCCAGCGCATCGGCTCCCGCCTTGGCATCAAGTTGTCCGCTTTTGATCCGCAGTTCCGCCGCCCGCACCAGCGCGGTGTAACGAGCCAACCGGTCGGACTGCATCGCGACCTGATCGTACATCTTCAGTGCGCCGGCTGCGTTGTTCTCCATTTCCAGAGCCATGCCTCTTGCGAGATCGAGCGCGGGTGCGTCGGGAAATGCCTTCAGGGTTGTCCGAGCGGCTTCAGCCTGGCCGTTCAGCGCCATCGTCTCCAAGGCCCTCGGCAGCAAGCGATCACGCAGAGCACTCGGATAGGCCAGGATTAATCCCACCCCGTCGGCCAAACTGTGTGCGGCCTGTGACGACGCTTCGTCCCGCGCGACCTGGAGCAGAGCGCGCCAGAGTTCGACTTCGGTCGAGCCGTCCAGTCGGGGATCGGCCAGCGCTTTCGCATCGTCGAACCGTCCGGCCAGCGTGGCGGCGATGGCCCGTAACCCGATAGCGTGCGGTTGGTCCGCCAGGGCCGGATCGGCGGCCGTGGCCACATCGATGACCGATTCCGCTTCGACATCCATGCCGAGTGCCAGCATGGCTTCCGCCACTCGCAAACGCGGCTCTGACCGGGCGAGGGCGTGAGCCTCTCCGGCTGCGGCAACGCGCTTGTTCATTTCAGCACTCAACTCTTTGGTCGAGCCATTCGGGATGTCGAGCAAGCGGGATATCGCACCGGCGATGGGCCTGTCCGTTGTCCTCTTCGGCGCATCCGCGATGGCGCTTTCGGCCCGCAGGCTGGTGGACAAAGTGAAGCCGGCGGGTTCGCGGCGCAGCCGGATATCATCGGAGATCGCTGCCACAACGACACCCTGAAGCGTCGGCAGCAGGTTGAATTGCGGTTGGTGCCACTCGTTCGGAACCGCCTGGCCGGCCACGCTTTGGGTGCCGACCAACAGGCGGTCACCGGTGAGCGGGTTCACAACCGTTACAACGCGAGACGGTTCCGCGACCGGAAGCCGCACGCTTGAGACATCCTGACCGTTTTCGATCGATCGGGGCAGAATACTGACGGCGGTGTCCGCCGGCGCGCCCGCTGTCACAAGCCAACCGCGTGCGGTGCGGGCGAAACGCAGCCCGGCCGCTGTCCCGGGCACGCGGAGGACGGTCGTTTCGTCGGTGGAGCGGCTCGTCAGGCCGGCAAAGGCGGTGGCGATCTCCGGACCGGGCGTTGCGAAAGCGATGGGGGCGTCCAGGACGATGATTGTCTCTGAACCGATGCGAAAGGCAGCCAGACCGACGTCGGCATCCGCCCGCAGCAGGATTGCGGGTTCGGCCCCGGCCATCGCCTCGATACGAACGGCGCCTGCCACGGGACTGGAACGGGCTACCTGTGGCGGGTCTGCCTGAACGGCTGGCTTTTCGACAGGGCCAGAAACAAGCGGTATCGCGAACGTACCGTTCGCGATACCGCTGCCTGCGAGATCCATACTGTCAACAGACCGATATACGTTCGGATCAGGCATCGTGGACGAAACAGCCGGTGCAAGGGCCGGCATGACTCGCTTGACCGATTTTGCTGTCCCGGACGTGTGTGCCGGCTTTGGTTTTGCAATTTTAGCACCGGCACCGGCGGTTGCCTGGTTCGGGTCCGTTATGTTCTGCGCTCCCGCCGCATTGGTCAGCAGCGGAACCAGCGCCGCCGCCAGAAGGAGCGCGCCGCGCATCAGAAGTCGCCGAGGAGCTTGTCGATGTCGTCCTGATCCATGGCTTCGGCCGGCAGGCTGGGTCCATTCAACAGGCAGCCCGGCTCCGAGGAGACGTCCAAGTGCAAAATAACGCCTGTACTGTGGCCGCCGGCCAGTTCGAGCACCTTTCCCTCGATGGCCTGCAAGGCCTTCACCACCTTCGTGATCCGTTGGCCGGTAATGTCCTGAAAGCTGCACGCTTCGTATATTTGCGTGATGGCATCTTGCAGGATGGCGGACTGTGCCTTGTCCAGGCTGTTCGATAGTTTATCCAGCGTCTCGCAGCTTTCCAGGATGCTGTTCGTTGCCAGTGCGGTGTGCTCGACGATCGCCCCCAGTTCCCCGGTGGCGGAAGGGATGTGGCTACCCCGGATCGAATCCACGCTGACCCCGGCCACATCGGCCTTGGCCTGCTCGATGATATGGCCGAGACCGGCGATCTCCTTCAGCAACAAGGCCTCTGTCGGTGACAGCCGGCCGGTCATCGTGTCCAGCACCGCCGTTACGACGTCCTCCAGGATAATCGGTTCTGTCACAGTACTCCGCATTCGCTCTGTCAGGGTCAACAATGCATATCCGTTTGGTTCAGCCAATCGCAGATCGTTATGCATGCCCGAGGACCTTCTGAATCTTGCTGCGCAGCGTCTCAGCGTTGAAGGGTTTGACGATGTAGTTCGAAACGCCGGCCTGCTTGGCGACGATGACGTTTTCGGTCTTGCTCTCGGCTGTGACCATGATGAACGGCGTCGTCTTCAGTTTCGCATCGGCGCGCACATGCTGCAGCAATTGCAGACCGGTCATTGGTTCCATGTTCCAATCGCTGATGATCAGACCGTAATTGCCGGTGTGCAACTTCGCCAGTGCCTCGTTGCCGTCGCTGGCTTCGTCGACATTCTCGAAATCGATCTGCTTCAACAGATTGCGGATGATCCGCAGCATCGTCTTGTAGTCGTCCACGATCAGGACGTTGATGGGGGAGGGAGAAGCCATTGAAGATTCCTGGTATTATCTGAAAATCAGTTGATGGAGGTGGTGCGGGTGCGCTTGTTGGCCAATTCCGCTGTCACCTGACGGGCGCTTTCGGGCTCCATGAGCGCAATGACCGGAGAGGCTTTCGCCGGCTTCATGCGATCGAGAATCTCCAGCAGAACGGGTTTATCCAAGCCGTTAAAGATCGCCGCGGCATCGCGCGCGCGCATGTTTTCATACAGTTTGACCAGGCCGGTCCAGTTCGCTTCCTCCTGACTCTTGCGTTCATTTTCAAGGCTTTCGAGGTGCGATTGGATAGCCACGAGTTCGGCGACGCGATCTTTCAGATGTTTGTCCGTGGCCGCCACGGTTGCCTCGCGTTCGTTCAACCGCTGTTCACGTTCCTCAATTTGGCTTTGACGGAGCTTGATGTCCTGCCCGGCATCGCCGGCCGGGACTTGTGATGTCTCGACGGGTGGTTGGGCAGCCTGGATCGGCTCCGCCGTGGCTTGCGGGGTACTGGGTGGCGGCGGCGGTTCGAACGCCGAGGTTTGGCCCGTTGCCGCCTGAGCCTGCCCAATCACATGCGCCGTGCCCGCGACCTCCAGCGCTGTCGTCGTCCCGGCCCAAATGGCACCGGGGCTTGGGGCCATTGTCACCAAAGCAACGGCTTTGATCCCCAGGACGACGGCCGCCGCGACGATCGTTGCCGGCAACAATCTGCTGGGCGGAAGCATGGCGGTCATCGTACCCCCTGCATTTTCGCGGGTTGAGCAACGGTCTCGGGTTCGGATACGTCCGCAACGGCTGGCTCCGGCGGCCGGTCGGCGGCCGGTGTGCGGGGGCGCCGCCGCTTGGCGATGCCGGCGAGCTGCCGCAATCCCGTGCCCGGAAGGTCGTCCGGCGTGCTTGTCACGGCGGGCGCCACGGCGGCCTCTGGAAGCTTCTGTGGAAGCGCCTGCGCCAGACGCCCTTCTTCAAGACGCGCGCCGGCTCGATCCGCGGCCTCAATCAGAAACGACAAATCGGTCGCCAGTTTATCCGCGTCTTCAGATCGCCGTTCGATCTGTTCTGCCGCCCGGTCGGCTTCGTTGCGCAACGCCTGGATGCCCAACTTGACGGAATTGGTGGCGGAACCGAGATTGTTGATCAACGCTTCGAACACCGCCCGATCACGCCGCACCACCCGCAGCGCTCGGTCCAGTCTGATGGCCATGAACAGCGTCGCGGTTAACAGTATCGCCAGGATGGCATCGGCGATCCAGCCCCAAACGGACATCATGCGGTTGCCATCCCCCTGTTGGTTGACAGTTTGTCTTCGATCTGAATCGCGATGCGGTTGCGCCGGTTACCGGTCTTCCCAAGAAACAAGGGGACACCGCCACATCTCAGTTCCACCGGGTCGTCGGACGACAGCCGGAACACGAGCTGGCTGCCAACCTTCAAACCAAGAACCTCCGACAAATTCATCGATTGCTCTCCCAAAACAGCCTCAAGTTCGACGGTGGTCTCTCGCAGTTCCTCACCCAGATGGGTTTCCCAGATATTATCTCGGCCGAACCGTTCCCCCATGAACTGCTGCAACAGCAGTTCGCGGATCGGTTCGAGTGTGGCGTAGGGCAGGACGATTTCGAAACAGCCGCCGCGCTCGTCCATTTCCAGTCTGAGTTTGATCAGGATCGCGGCATTCGAACCGCGCGATATCGCCGCGAAGCGCGGATTGACTTCGGTGCGTTCAAATTTGAACGTCACCTGGCAGACCGGATCGAACGATGTCGAAAGATCGGCCAGAATTTGCACCGCCATTTTCTCGACAAGGGTGCGCTCGATCGTCGTGTAGGGACGCCCCTCGATCCGCATCTGCGAGGTGCCTTTGCGCCCACCCAGCAGCACGTCAACGACCGAATAGATCATCGGCGCATCGATCACCATCAGGCCGAAATTGTCCCACTGTTCGGCCTTGAACACCGACAGCATCGCCGGCAGCGGGATCGAATTCATATAGTCGCCAAACCGCAATGAGGTAATCTTGTCGATGCTGACTTCGACGTTGTCGCTGGTCAGGTGCCTCAGGCTGGTGGAGAGAATGCGGACCAGCCGGTCAAACACAATCTCCAGCATCGGCAGGCGTTCGTAAGAGATCAGGCCGGCGCTGACGACGCGTCGCAGGCCGCTTTGCTGCTCGCTGCTGTCCGCGACGTCGTCGAAACCCATCAGGTCGTCGATTTCCGTCTGGCTGAGAACCCGGGCGGGCTCCGCCTCGACCGCATCCCCCCAGCCGGCGTCTTCCTCCAATTCCCCGGGGTCGGTCATTGGACGAGCAATTCGATGAACAGAATGTCGGTCGCCCGGGCGGGCGCCAGGGCAACATTCACCCGGCTCAGCAACTCTTCCCGCAACCGATACGTGCCCGCCGACCCGCGCAGTTCCTCCGGGCGCATATCCCGCAGATAGGTTTGGAACAGATCGCGGATCTTTGGCGATGCCGCTGTGACACCGGCTTCATCGGCCTTGTTGGCCAGTTCCAGCCGAGCCTTGATTCGGATGAACGCGGTGCGGCGGTTGCCGGCGTTCAGATTGGATACGATCTCCGGCAAATCGACACCGCCCGGGATCAAAACGACCGCGGCTTCCTTGCCCGCTGTCGATTTGCCGAGAAACCCCATGAAATACGCGGCGCCCGCTCCGCCGCCCAACAGAAGCGCGGCTCCCGCAACGATAATGATCAGCTTCTTGCGGCCGCCTTTCGACGGTCCCGCCTCGGCGGCAGCCGAACCGGCATCATCGGTATCCATTGTGCGCGATGTCGCCATATTAGCGTGGATGCTCCATCAACCGGGTACCCTGATCAGATATATGCCTGTTTGAAAAAACCGGATGATTTTTGGCGAAACGAATCCGCTTGACAGAAGGCGGCCACGATCATCGTATTTACGTCATCGCTATGAACCTATCGCGGCCGAGACCCGAGTTTTCCGGGATTGTCAGAGTGGCTTCGTATTGGCGACGACTTTGGCCAGATCGCTGGCGACGTGGCGAACGACCGTATCCCAATCTCCCTGGCGTTCCTGCCGGTAAATGCGCATTGTCGGGTACCACGCGCTGTCCACACCCTCCGCCAGCCATCGCCAGCATCCGCTGAAACGCGACAGCAACCACACCGGCTTGCCCATGGCGGCGGCGAGATGGGCAGTCGAGGTATCGACGCTGATGATCAGATCCAGTTGCTCGATAATCGCGGCGGTATCGGCGAAATCCACCACCCCGGACATTAAATCGACGATGCCGAGGTCTTCAGATGAATCCTGGCCGGCGTCTTTTTGCAACCCGTACAAACCGACGCCCGGCACGCGCGCCAGAGGCGCCAATTCCCCAAGCGCGATGGATCTGTCCCGGTTGACCCGGGACCCGATCCGATCGCCGCCGCCCCAGACAAGACCGACCCGAAATCCAGGCCGGAACCGGACGCACCCGGGGGCAGCGACGATGTAGGGTTCCGCCGGTATCGTATCGAACAGGCGCGGCAGGCTGAACAGCGGGCAGTGCACATCGAACGGTGGCAGCGGCGCACCCAGAGGCAAAATCTGTTGCACCCCCGGCATGCATTGCAGCAACCGAACCAGGGGTTCGTGCACCTCCAGTACGACGCGCCCGCCCCGGGCGGCCACCAACGGCACGTAGCGCGCCATTTGCAACATGTCGCCGAGGCCCTGTTCCGCATGCAGCAGGATCGTGCGGCCGGCCAACGCGTCACCGGTCCACAGGGGCTGGGAAAAGGCGCGCGGCTGGTTGCCGGGAAGCTCCCACCGGGCTTCGTAGTATTGCCAGCCTAACTTGCACTGACCGTCCAGCAACAGAGTGATCGCGTGGTTATACCGCGCATCCACAAACCCCGGATCGATCGCCAGCGCTCGGCGTTGTGCGTCCAGCGCGTCGGCAACCCGCCGCTGCGCGGTCAAAACGGTGCCGAGATTGGAGTGGAAAGCCGCGGACGCGGGCTGTAGCCGGATGGCGTCGCGATAGGCGGCCTCGGCGGCGTCGTATCGTTGCAAAGCCAACAGGGCGTTGCCAAGGTTGGAGCAAGCGTCCGCACGGTCAGGGTCGAGTGCGAGCGCTGCTTCGGCGGATGACACCGCTGCCTCGAACAGCCCAAGCCCGTAGAGCGCGTTGCTGAGGTGACAATGGGCGTCGGCTGAACCTGGTGACAGCTCGATCGCGCGTTGGTAGAACAAGCGGGCGCCGGAATGGTTTCGTTGGCTTTGAAGCGCGTCGCCCAGGTTCAGATGGGCAGCGGCGGAATCGGGTGCAAGCTCGATCTGCCGGCAAAATGCGGTGGCCGCGTCTTCATGTTGGTGTAGCGATGTGAATGCAGCCCCCAAAGCCGCCCAGGCATCTGGCCGTTGCGAGTCAAGGTCGGTAGCTCGGTTCAGATGGACCAGGGCATCTCGCGGCCGCCCCAAACGATGCAGGAGCGTGCCGGTACAGAGATATGGTTCGGGATGATTGGGATCCAGCAGCAATGCCTCGCGGAAAGCATTGGCGGCACCGGCATAATCCCCTTCGGCGGCCAATGCCTGGCCGAGACCGATATGCGCCGCCAGGATGTCCGGCTGCAACTCAATGCTTCGGCGAAATGCCGTTGCCGCCTCGGCTGTCCGGTGGCGCCCGGCCAGCGCCTGGCCCAGGCTGAAATGGGAAAATGCGAGATCGGCGTTCGAGATCGCGTCGCGGATCGTCTGAATACCGAATTCGAAGCGGCCGGTCTCGCAGAGCACCAAACCCAACAGCGTCCGAACCATGGCATCGTTGGGAGTGGCTTGCAGGATCGCGTCGTAGATCGCCTCCGCGCCGGTCAGGTCCCCGGAACGCTGGCGGTTCAGCCCATCCAGCAACGAGTCCACTCAGGCCAGCAAGTTGACGGAGCCGCCCAAGCCAAGCACCTGTGCGTTCAACGTCAGACCCTGACTGCTGCTGTTGCTGCTGTTCCCAAACAACGCCAACAGGGGACTGGATGCCGTGGCGCCGGAGGTGATCTGGTTCAGTTGGTCCATGGCCAGGTATTTATTGACGAATGTGGCGACGCCGGCCGCGGTGGAGAACTGGCTCATGTCCACCCGCGGCTTCAGGATATTCACCTGTTGCTGAAAACTCAGGTTGCCGAACGCGGACGGAATGCCCAATGCGGTGGTCACCACGTTCAGCAGCGCCGGGTCCGACATCAGTTGGTACAGCGATGTCACGCCCTTGGCGTTCTGGGTAAAATACATGGCGCTCTGCAGCGACGTGCTGTCCGTACCGACCGATGTATCGAAGGAGTTCTGCTGGTAGCCCGCGATCGCCGCGTTGATCCCGGTCGCGGAGGAGAACGGCGGCGGCGACCAGTTCGACATCGCGGTGGCGAAAACGCGGTAGTTATTGTCGGATAACTGTTGCGCAAGCGATGTTGACGCGTTCGGGTTCTGCGTCATGAGCTGTTTCAGGATCGCGGTCTGGTCCACCTCGCTCCCGAGCCCGTAGGCTGTGCAGACAAACGACAGGGCGCGGTAGTTCGACAGCAGCGCGGCCGGTGTCGTCAGCGTAGGCGCGACGGACTGGAAATAAGCGATGTCGCTGGCAGAGGAACTGTCAGCGGCATACGACTTCTCGATCGCGGCGCTGTTCTTTTGCAGTAACGCCCATCCCGTGAAGTTGTCGATGCCGCTGAGAACGCCCATGACGGGACTCCGAAACTAGGCGGCCTGGCGCTGATGGTTCAGCGCGTCCAGCACATCGGTGTTAATGCGGATCAGCGCGGACAGGTCCGATTGCGCTGTCAGCGCGTTCAGACTGACGCGGCGGGCAAACAGGCCCAGGGAGATGTAACGGCCCTTGATCGCGTCCGGCAGTGCGTTGGCGGGATCGGCCAGGTCCTGGACCAGCATCGACCACAGTCGCAGGTTGCCGTTGAGAGCACGCGCCCGGTCTATCGGTTCAGCCTCGGGCTTGTTGGCTTCGACAAGTTGGTGAGTGATGTGGGAAATGGCCCGAATTTCCAGATCGCGCGGGGTCTCGACAGCGTTCTGGACGCTGGCATAAGCGGCGTAGCTCATCACTGAATCCTTTTCTTGGAAAATGGTGGCCTGCCTGCCGCCTCCGGCATGGCGGCGGCAGGGAGCCGTTGGGGAGCGGCGAACCGGCCGCCCCCTGTGTCAGGCGTTAGCGGAACAACTGGAGCAGCGCGCCCGGGCCCTGGTTGGCCAGGGACAGCGACTGGATGGCCAGCGACTGCTTGGTCTGTAGCGACGACAGCATGGCGCTTTCCTGCGACAGGTTGGCGTCAACCATGGCACCAAGGCTGGTGGTCACGGATGTCGAGAGCGAGGCGGTGAAACTCGACAGGCCCTGCAACGTCGTTGTCGCGGAACCGAGCGAGGACAGTGTCGCACCGATCTTGGCGATCGCATTGTTGACGAGGGCAATGCTGGCCTGGCCCGACGGAACCGTGGTGGTGGTCTGCGTCGCGGCGATTGTCGCAACGCTTGTGCCGCCGGCGACGGTTAACTGGCCGGAACTGTCCACCGAGGCAGCGACGCCGGCGGTGCTCATCGCGGCAGCCATGTTTTGCATGGATTGAAGCGAAGTCGTTCCGACCGCTACGTCGCCGGCCGCGGCGCCCCAGGTGAACGTCGTCGCCGCACCGCCAGTCGGTGTGAAAACGATCTTATCAGCGGCGGCGGGGCCACCCGTCATTACGCCGTTGGCGAGCGAGTCGGACAGGCCACCGGTGGTTGACGTGAGTGCGGTGGCGCTGGCTGTGACGCCGGTAATGCCGGCCTGTGACATCGCGTTGACCAACGAGGTCAACGAGGCGGCGGTGTTGGCGCCGATCGACACCTGGCCTACCGCGGGGGTCAGACTTGCGGTAAACGTGAAGTTCTGCGCTGACCCGCCGCCGGTCGGCTGGAATGAAACCGTCTCTCCAGCCGTGAAGTTCGCGCCCGGCGTCATGATGCTGTTGGCGCTAATCTGGGTCGCGGCGGAACTCACCGCCAGACCGGACAAGCCCAGTCCGGCGGATGTCGATGCGTTGGCTGTTGTTGCGACCGTGTTGGTTCCGTTGACATTGCTGAGAATGTTGACCGAACCGGCGCTGGACAGAAGATTGACGCCGTTAATGGTCGAAGCCTTCGCATAGGCATCGATGTTGGTCAGCGCGGCGGTGATGGTCGAGTTGGAAGCCGTCAGTGCGGCACCGGTCTGGTTCTGCGCCTGCGTCACGGTCTGCAGCAAGGTGCTGAGCGTGTTGGAGATCGAAGTCGCGCCGGCGGTTTGACCCTGGATCGTCGCAACGCCGGTCGAGAGGCTGTCACTAACGGCCTGTAAAGCCTGGACGTTGGCGCGCAGGCCCTGAGCGATGGTGAACACGGCCGGGTTGTCGGCGGCGGAACCGACCTTCAGGCCGGATTCGATGGCGCCTTGGGTATCGGTCATCTGGGTGCTGATCGCGTTGAGCGACGCGATCGCGGCCATTGCGTTGATGTTGGTGTTGACTGAAGTAACCATTGTAAGTGTCTCCGTATATTAAGGTGAAATCGCCCGCGGATGCGGACTCGGGCTATTCCCGGGACACCTTCATCGTGGTCGGGAGCGAAGCTGGATCAGCGGCGCGCCCCTCAATGAAGCATGATTTGATATATAGGCGGCTGTTCGAAAATCGGACCCTCGAAAGGTAACCGATTTGATTCTTTCCACGGAATGGAGTGGGCCGGACGCGGGAGCGATTTGAAAAGGTTGCATTTAGGTCTCTGAATAATTTGCGGGCCAATGAGGTGCTGATAATGTGCACGCCCTCGCACCCCGGGGCGTCAGCCTGATACAGGCTGATCGTTGTCATACCGCCATGGAAATCGAGGCGCGCCATCCACGTCGTTGTTGTCTACAATGAAGACGTGGATGGCCGCTTGCGCCGGCATGACGGGATGCTCTGCCGGCGAGTCGGCATCAACGGCGGCCGGGATCAGGCGACGGTCTCGATACCGACTTCATCCGTTGCCGTTCGAAAACGGTGTTCCAGCGCATCGAGCAGCGCGGAATCCGGTATCGTGCCGTCACGACGGGCACCCCGTTCCACCTCCCGCGCCGCTTCCGACAGCTCGGTCAATCCCAACGCCCCGGCGGTTCCGGCCAGCGCATGCGCCTCCCGCGCCACGCCGGAAAGCGAACAGGATTCAGCCTCGGTGCGCAGGCGGGCCAGCATGTTCGGCGTATCTTCACGAAACGCGGCAATCACGGCGTCGGCGGTTTCGTCGCCCAACATGTCGCGTAGCTCCTGAAACGGGCTGACGACGGCTTGTTTCGGGGGCACCGGCGGCGCGGCCACGTTCAGCGCCTGCGCGATCTCGGCCAGCAGACGACTGCTGTCGATCGGTTTCGTCAAGAAACTGTTCATGCCGGCGGCCCGGCCATCCTCGGCGTCGCTGCGGAACGCATTGGCGGACAGACCGATGATCGGTAGCGCGTTGGCAGGTGCCGCCATGGCGCGGATGGCGCGGGTCGCTGCCAGACCGTCCAGCTCCGGCATCATGACGTCCATCAGAATCAGATCGACAGCGGGACCGTTGCGGATGGCCTCCACGGCCTCCAACCCGTTTTCCGCGATGGTGACCCGGCAGCCCATGCGCTCCAGCATGCGCCTCACCACAAGCCGATTGACCTGGTTGTCCTCGGCGACCAGCACCATCGGCGAACGTTCCGCAATGAACGCGGCTGCGTCGCTCGGCAGGGTATCCGGCGCGATGGTTGCATTCGCAACAGCGGGGACCGTGGCGACCGGAATATCGAAGCGGAATGTGCTTCCGTGACCGGGCGTGCTCTCGACCGAAATCATGCCGCCCATCGCCTCAACGACCCGGTGACAGATCGCCAGCCCGAGGCCGGTGCCGCCAAAGCGGCGGGTGATCGACCCGTCCGTCTGGCTGAACTCCTGAAACAGTTTGCCGATCGCCTGCCGATCGATGCCAATACCTGTGTCGCGCACCGCGAAGTCCAGGCGCCAGCGTCCGTCCGTTTGGGGTAAGCCCACCAGGGACACGTCCACCCGGCCGGACGGCGTGAATTTGATGGCGTTGCTGACGAGGTTCAGCAGCACCTGCCGCACCCGGTAGGGATCGCCCATCAGTTGGCGTGGCAAGCCGCCGAAGATTTCAACCCCAAGTGTCAGATCATGCGACGCAGCCGGAGAACCGAGCATCGCAACGACTTCTCGGACCACGGTGCCCGGGTCGAACGGGACCGACTCCAGTTGCACACCTTTTTCGTCGATTTTGGAGTAGTCGAGAATCTCGGTGAGCATCTCCAACAAATGCGTGCCTGTATGTTGAATGATGTCCACATAGCCTGCCTGTTCCGTGGTCATCGCGGTGCCGGCGAGCAGGTCGTTGACGCCGAGGATGCCGTTCAGCGGGGTGCGGATCTCGTGGCTCATCGCGGCCAGGAACTGCGCCCGGGCGCGAACCGACGCCTCCGCCGCGTCACGGGCGTTGGTCAGGACCCGCTCTGCCTCCGCGGCGGCCGTCATGTCGGTAAAGCTTCGGACGGTGGTTCCGTCTTCCAATGCCTCGGTGCGGGTCTCGATGATCCGATTGTCGGTGAGAGATCGGCGAAACACCGATGGCATGTCGCGCCATGGGCGCGGACCCAGCTTGGCTGCCAGGATGTCCGGTGCCATATGCTCGCCGGTGAGTTCGCCGTTTTGACGTTGCCAGTCGGTCAGCCTGGCATATTGGGCCCCGGGGACGATGTCGGCGGGCAGTCCGAACATCGCGCTGACGCGGGAGTTGAACATGCCGATCCGCCCCGTCGGATCGACGACCATGACGCCGACCCCGACGTGCTCCAACGCCAGTTTGGTTAATTCATGAGCCGCCTCCGCACGTCGTCGTTGCCGCGCGGCGGTCATTGCGAGGCCGACGACCACCAGGGTTAGAAGTGTGGCGAACCCCAGGTAACCGGGGGCCGCATGATCGACGCTGGCACCGAGTTCGCGTTCGGACATTTCGACGACGACGGCGAACGGATAGCCGGGCACGCGCCGAAAACTGCCAATGCGGGCGATGTTATCCGCGGGATCGGTCCATGCGAACTGTCCGCTGTTGGCCCGCCGGGCCAACTCCACCACGGGGCCGTCGGCTTTTTCGCCGGTGGCGGTGGTGCCGCCTGCCCGGGCTCGGACAATCCCGTCCAAACCGATCATCGAAATCCGGCCGTCCTTGCCGACATCCACGGCTTTGTAGAGGCGAACCAGATGGTCCGGCGAAACCGACAGGACGATGATGCCGTCGAACGCGCCTGATGCAGAGGTCAGCATTCGAACGAACTGAATGGTCCACACCAACGAGACGCGGCCCAGGACCGGGACCGAAATATACAGGTGGTCGTCGGGGTGGTCCGCGAAATGCTTAAAATGCGGGCGGTCGGACAAGTCGATCCGGCTTTTGGGCGGCACGAGATTGCTCAACGTGACAATGCCGGTATGGTCGGTCGTCGCAATCTGCGCGGCCAGTTGGTTTGCAGGATCGGCGGACTCGATCCAGGGCTTCAGATCGACATTATTCCCTTCCTGCTTGCGCAATGCCCTGACGTACAGAAGGGTCTGATCGATTTCGCGCACCGTTCGGCTGAGCGACTCTTCGAACGCATGGGCAAGGTTGTCGGTCGTGGTGCGGCCGCCGTCCAGAAGGGCGGACCTCTGCGCCCCAAGGTAAACGAACAGGGCAGTCCAGATCAGGATGATCGCGGCGACCGGGGTGAGCCAGACCGTGATCAATCGCTGCCAGGCCGTCATGCAACACTCACTTCACCATGCAAAAATGCGGTTGCCGCCGCGATGCCCAGCGGGGGGGCAAACAGATAGCCCTGGCCGGTTTCGGTGCCCAGTTCCGTCAGCCGCCGGGCCACGGCTTCAGTTTCGATGCCCTCGGCCACGACATGCAGTCCCATCGACGCGGCAAGCGACAGGACCGCGCGCACGATCCTGGTCGAATCAGGATCGGTCAGCAGTCCGCGCACGAAGCTTTGGTCGATCTTCAGCTCGCCGAACGGTAACCGCAGCAGCGACAGCAGTGACGAATGGCCGGTGCCGAAGTCATCCACCGAGATGCCCACGCCCCTGATGCGCAGGCGCGTCAAAATGTCGGCGGCCGAGATGTAGTCGGCCATCACCGCCCCTTCGGTCACTTCGAGTACCAAACGACTCGCCGCGATTTGATTGCGATGAAGGATTTCGCCGATCCGTTCGGGCAGTTTCAGATCGCCCAGGCTGCACGGCGACAGGTTGACCGCCATTTCCAAGGCCGGATCGATGGCATGCCAGATGTGAAGCTGTGCCAGCGCGCTGTCGAGAATTTTGACCGTAATCCGGTCGATCAAACCGTGACGTTCCGCCATAGGGATGAATGTGTCCGGCCCGATCACACCCATTCCAGGACCGTACCATCGGGCGAGGGCTTCAAAACCGACGACGCGCCGGTCTTTCAGCGAAACCTTCGGCTGAAACAGGCACTGAATCTCACCGGTTTCGATGGCGGCTTCGAGCATCGCGGGCGTCAGGCTGGCGAGGCGGTTTTTCGCTGCCCGCGCCATGACCCGCGGCGCCTCGCCGATGATCGCCAGCAGCCGGTCGAGCTGTAGCGGTTTGGCCAACGTGCCGGCCACCCGCAGGCCTAATGCCACGGCGAGCCGGGCGGCGGTTTCGCGGATCCGTTCGTCGAAGCCGGAGATAAAGACGATCAGCGGGTCGCGCCGCAACCTGGCGATATCACGCAGAAGCTCGATACCATCTCTATCATGCAATGAAAGGTCCAGCACGATGACGTCCACGTCCCGGCTGCGCAAAAACATGGTGGCTTCTTCGAGCGTGGCCACAGCGGCTGCCGCGTACCCCATCTTCTCGGCCATACGCGACACGATCATACGTTGCACGATTTCATCGTCCACAACGAGTAGGGTTGGCAGGATGTCGATGTCCGCTATGCCGTCCATTCCGGTCCTCCGACGCTTGCAGGCGAATCAGCGTCCTTAAGTTGGTTATGCGTGGCCTGCCGCGTGTGCTGGCCGGGTCTTCTTACGGATATAGGGATTGTTTCGATTATGCCGCCCGGGTTCGGTGTGCCGCCGCTTCCAGCAATGCGGTTGTTTGCCGAACGTCGAGCGGCTTGCCGAAGTGATCGCCCTGACCGAATTCACATCCGTTGGCGTGCAGCAGCGCCGCCTGCGCTGCCGTTTTGATTCCATCCACCATTACTTTCAGGCCGAGCGATCTGGCGCCGGCAATGATGGTTCCGATGGTGGCGCTGGCCTGTCGTTCGGCACCGGCGCCGGCAAGAAAGGCGGGATCGATCTTCAGTGCGTCCAAAGGGAGTCGTTTCAGATATGGCAACGAGGCCCGCCCGGCGCCGAAATGGTCGATTACGATCCGGATCCCAAGCTCTCTGAGTTCCCACAGGGTTCGGATGCAGTCCTTGAAATCTCCCATGATGGCGCTTTCGGCAAGCTGCAACCGCAGGCAACTGGCAGCCAGGCCGGCTTCGAGGAGAGCCTGGATGATGTCAGCCGCGAGGAACGGCTTTTGCAACTGCCGCGGCGACAGACTGATGCACAATGTCAGCGGCGGGTCGTGGGGAAACTGGCGGTGCCATTGCGCAAGTTGAAGACAGGACTGGTCCAGAATCCATTTTCCGATCGGTATGATCAGTCCGGTTTCCTCGGCGATCGGGATGAATGTGGCGGGTGGGATCAGGCCGTGTTCGGAATGCTTCCAGTACACCTGTGCCTCGATGGCGTCGATCCGCCCCGAGGCCAGCGTGATGACGGGCTGATAATGAATGCGTAATCGGCCTTCATCGATAGCGTGCCGCAGATCGGCTTCCATGCCGGTACGCACCGGCGCGTCAGCGTGAAGTCCGGCAACGAACATGACCGGGGAACGGTGTTCGCTCCTGGACCGCTGCATGGCGGCGTTTGCCTTCCGCAGCAATGTGTCGGCGCTTTCGTCCGGACCGTCGCTCAACGCGAGGCCGATGCTGACCGTTCGCGGGATGTCTCGATCGCCGATGCGAATTGGCCGCCGGAACTGGTCCGTAATCGTCGTTGCGATCGATGACGCGTCCCCTGGATCGGCAAGGAATTCCAGCACGACCATAAACTGTTCACCGCCCAGGCGGGCGACCGTGTCCTCGGCACGCACGCAGCCGCGCAGCCGTCCGGTCGCTTCGATCAGCAGCGTTTCGCCGATCTCGGATTCGACAGGGCCGAATTCCAAAACGAGCAATCCGATCGTGTCCTTGCGCCGCCGAGCGCGGATCAGTGCCTGTTCCAGCCGGTCATAGCCGAGGGCCCGATTGGGAAGTCCCGTGAGGGGATCAAGAAGAACGTGCTGCTCCAGGGCTTTGCGTTCGGTGATGTCGCGGGCGGTCATAACGAGTCCTGCCACCGCCGGGTCGCCGATAAGATTTATTCCGGTCAAGTGCGCAACGCGCCAGCGGCCGAACCCGTCGCGCACTCTCAGCTCGATCGTTCCGTTGTTGCTCGGTTGCGCGGTTGTCTGTGCCCAGAAGTCGTGAAACATCGACTGATCGTCGTGGTGAACCAATCCTCCGATCGGCAAGGCGACTAACTCCAGCGCCTTGTATCCCCAGTGCATCGCGGAAGCCGGGTTTTGAACAATGATCGCGCCGGAGGAATCGCAAATCAAAATCATGTCGCATTGACCATGCGCAATGGCGGCACCCGGGATTGCCGGGGACGGAAGCACGGTCGTGCCGGTGGTAACGTCTCGCCGAAACATCCGCATCATGCGGCGTAAGATCGTGATCGATCCGCGTCCGAAGCGGGACGAATGATGCGTAGCCCGGGCGATATCGGCTGGCCGTTTCTGAACAGCATCCACGTAGCATCATCCTTTGGTCCGTCGAATTTCATATAATGGACTTCCGGGAAAAAACCGGGCGAGCGGAAATCTTTTGCTCTGAAAAACAAGAACCTGGCATTCGTGGCATTCCCACCGTGCCCCCTATAATCAAGTGTCAGGCTCCGGAGGTCTGGATTGCTGTGAGCGGTCCTGTCATCGCCGGTTTGCCGGAGACCACATTCACTATTCTGATCCCGGTACAAAATGAACAATGGCCTGCACGAAGTGATTTCTGCCGCGGCCCAGAACAGGGAGCGTAAAGACCGTGATCGCCCGATCCCACTGTTGCGGGCGGTGGTGACGGAGCCTGCCGCGATCCGCCCGGCTGCCGAAACGCCATCAGAACCGGTCGACCGCCGCAAACGGCGCGTCTCCACCGCCGCCCGGGCTGACAAGGTCACCGTCGCATCGCCCGACACCAGTCAGCCCGCATCGTCAACCACCACGGCCGCCTGCCTTGGTGCCAAACTGGGTGATGGTGGGTTACGCTTGGCGTTCTGGCTGTGTGGTTTTCACGACGCGTTGACCGAGCGGCAGCGGCGGGGAGAGCGATTGACCGAAAGCGAGGCGTTGCTGCTGGCGATGTCGGCCAGTGATTTCGCGGGTTTACAAAATTCCATTATCGATATGACACTCGGACGGCTCGAGTCCTTGGTCAACGCCCCGGAATTCGTGGATGACGCGCATATCGCCGGCACAAGGCCAATGGAACTCTTCGCGCTACAGACATTGCGCAATTTGTCCCAACGCGCCCGCGCGACGCTGCGCCAGGATGGGCCTGATGCCGCCTTGGCGCTGTTCGGTGAGGCTGGCGAAACGCGGGGGCCACTGGCCATCTTTCAAAGGGTTTTCACGACCGCGCTTGATATGGTGGAGGCGTTTGAGCGGATGATTCCAGGAGAGGCGCCGCTGCTGATGCAACTGGCCGAAGCACTCGATTCGGAAGTGGAAAAAATATAGCGATGCCGCAACTGCGCCCTTGGATACCCCGGCCAGTCAAAGACGCGGTTCGCGCCGTTGCACCGATCGTGACGCCGATTCAGGAAGCGGCGAATCCAAGGGATTTGGCGTTTTGTTCTGAACTTGCGTTCCACGGTGGCGTGGCGGTTCGCGAGCAGGGTTTCCAGGCCGAGCAAGACCTGGTGCGGATGCGGGATGCGGGACTCTTGGAGCTGAAGCGCAACGAGACCGCCCCGTTCGCGGTCACCCGCGTCGCCTTGTCACAGAAAGCACGCGACATCCTGGCCGGCCGCGACCGGGATTCCGTTGCGGTCAGCGGCAACGACCCGGCTGCGCCGGTTGCGGACCCGAAGCCGGACAGGATGTCGCGGCGCAATGGATTTGAGGTCGCCCGCGGAATGATCAGCGTCGCGGTCAAGGGCGAACTCGCATCCTGGTCGGCTGCGGGCGAACCAGGCGGCGCCGCCGGGCTGGAGGTTCGGGTTATGGCGCGCATCGGCCGGATCGAAGTGCCGTTCCTGGCATGAAGGCGTGTAGTTTCGTTGCGACTCTGGTGATCGCCGGCTTCCTTTGGGTGACCGGTGCCGTCGCGATGCCCGCGCCGTTTGGCGATCCGTCCGAACAGGGCCTGTTGTGCCGGGCTGCGATCCAAAAGGTGGATCCCGGTAGCGGACTCCCGCCGCATATGTTGAGCGGGATCGGGCGGGTGGAATCAGGTCGCCTGGATCCCATCACCGGCCATGTCCATCCCTGGCCTTGGACCGTCAACGCGGAAGGCCAGGGCCGGTTTTTCGACACCAAATCGCAGGCGGTCGCATTTGTCAGCCAGCTTCAGGCGAGGGGCGTCCGATCCATTGATGTCGGTTGCCTGCAGGTCAATCTGATGTATCACCCTGACGCATTTCGCGATCTTGAGGAAGCGTTCGACCCCGTCGTGAACGCCCGGTATGCGGCAAAATTCCTGAATGAACTGCGGGACAAGACCGGGCATTGGGAAGATGCGTCTGCCTGGTATCACTCCGCCGATCCGCGTGAAGGAGGCCCCTACCGCGAAAAAGTCGTTGCCGCGATGGCTGATGAAGCCAGAGGAGAGGCAACATACGCGACACTTTCCGATCATCCTGCCGGGATTTGGCCGGCACCGGTTATGTCGATGCCGGGTATGCTGGCCGGCCAGGGCAATATCATTCGCCTGCCGGGCAATGGCGGTCGAATCATGTTGGCCCAATCCAATGCGATGGTTTCAGGGGGAGGCGGTTCGGTGGTACCGGCATCCGCCGCGGTCGGGATATCCGGACGCGGTCTGGGTTCATATCGCTTGCAGCCGGTCAGGACGCCGATGCCACGAGTCATCTCATTACAATGACCGCATTTTCCGGCGGCGGCCTATAAAGTAGAAACGTGGAGAGCTCCATTGACGGCATGCCTCCCTTCGAATGCACTGTTTCATTTAACGGCAAATGGAGTTCATGATGATCCCAATTCTTGCGGCCAGCAGCGTGATCGGTTCGATTGACAAAATTGCCCATGCCGCGGCGTCAGAGTGGAAACAAGTGACCTCGGCCAGTTCGGTCAACGGTAAGTCCGATGTGGCGTCCGGGGCTTCCTCGTTTGGGGCGGTGTTGGCCGCGGTTGCCAACGGTAAATAGCCGGCGGCGCGCACCGCCGGCGGATGGGAATCTCTCCGCGCAACCACCCCGCTTCAGTCGACATCCAACAATAATCAGCCGGGCCGGTTTCACCTGCCGCCGCGCAAGCGGGGCGGGTGACCCGGACCTCGACCGTGGCGGAGTGAGCGAGTTGCCGTAGGCAAGTAATGCCGTAATCTTAAAAAAAATTATTTTGGAGGGTTTGAGAACGGAATTGACGGTGCGCGACCGGCTGTGACATACCCGGTGCATGCCGCAGCTCATGATATTCTACAAATAACGAGCTTCGCTTGAGTGACGTTCATTTCATAACGCTGCCAGGAGGGCTTGCCGTGCCCGACATCCTGCCCGAGATCGTGGCAGACCATATCGACCTCAGTCCGCTGATGGATGACCCGGAAGCGACACACATGCTGATGCTGGCCCGCGGTCAATTGAACCGAGCTTTTCGTAGGCAGGGACTGACGCCGCTTGATTCGTTACCCCTCGGGGATTTCTCCGCCATCGACCCGGCTGACCTGGATGATCCGGCCGCACTCGGCATCGAGTATGCGCTGGCACGATTTCAGGAGGGCTTTCTCCTCTGGGCAAGCCGGATGCCAGCGATCCTGGTCCAACCGGTGATGGAGATTTTGCGGAAAACCCATCAGGCGTTGGAGTCCAGGCGCGGCGGCGACCTGAACGCCATAGTCACCGCCTACGAGTTTCTGTCGGCCGAGCGGACGGCCTGGACCTGACGGCAGGGTATCGCCGCCAGGTCTAGGCGAGCTGGCAATTCTCTTGAACCGCCTCAACGATCGGATCCGGCCGGCTCGGCAGCGCAAGATTGTTAACGACCCGTGTCGGCCCGATCTTGAGCTTCTGGTCAACCAGGAACGCAGCGATGGCACCGGGATCGGATGACGCGCAGGCACGCTCGATCGCGGCGACCAACGCTGTAACCTCAGCTTCCGCGGATGGCGGGGGCGGATTGAGGATGACGCCGGTGCCTCCGATGCCGCGTTCGAGCGCATCGACTCCGCGCAACAACGGGATCAGGGAGGGGTGAGCGAACGGAGGACGCCCGGGCCGCCGCCGGTCACGGATCGTCTCGCCTTCGTTTATGGTTCGTTTGATCTGTGCCAGGCCGTCAACACCGATCTGGCGGATGCGCTCACGCGACATTTTCAGGGTGTCGGACAGCCGATCCAATTTCCATTTCGGGACGAGAAGATAACGGGTGATCAGGATGAAGCGATCGCGTGGCGGCAACGCCATCAAGCTTTGACAAACCGCACTCCAGCGTTCGGTCGAGGCGAGCCGGGAGAGGATGCCTTCTTCCCCTTCGGCGCGGTCGTCGGCGATGACCTCGCCGCGCAGCATGGTGCCATCGCCAACGGGTTCGTCCAGCATGACGTCGCCGGCGGCGTGAATCAGTGCCTCTTCGATCTCTCGTTCACCGATGCCGAGGTACGTGGCGATGCGTCCGATATCGGAACCGGAAACCGGAAGCTGCAGGTTCAGCTTTTTGATGGCCATCGGAAGATTGAACAGGGCTTTGCGAACCTTGGGGTTTTTGGCTCGCACGATGACGCCGCGTTGTTCGATCACGGTGTCAGTCAGCAGAATCCGCATCCACCACATGGCATAGGTTGCCAATCTGGAAAAGCGGGGCACCTCGGTTTCGGCATCCGGGGCGGCCGGCTCTGCATCCGGTGTATTGTCGGCCTCGGCTTTTTCGGCGGCTGCCAGTGCAGCCTCTTGCGCGAATCTGGCCCCGCCGGCATCAGACTTTTCGAATGACCAACGATTAATGGCAATCAGCAGCCCTTCAGTTGCCGTTTGCACCAGGTCGTTGATATCGACCCCGGGGTTTCGGGCGTTTCCGCCGGCAACGCGGAATATCATGGGCATATGCGACCGGACCAACTCATCCATCGCCGACTTGTCGTTATCGGTATGATAACGCATCAAAAGCTCTCGCTCTCGCTCCGCACTCAGGATTTTCGACGTTGACAATGCCTTGCGTAGCAAAGGCTGAACCCCGGGGCGGGATATTGAACGCATTTTTGCTCCACCTTAACAAGACTGGACGATCACATAAGTCATATCGATGTTGCCCCTTCAGTGGGCAAAAAGGTTTCGCGCCACGCGGAGGTGGAACGACAAAATTGTTGGTCTTGAGGAGCGAAAATCCCGTGTGCTGATACCATAGGACTTTTTCGGCCAAACAATTTTGTATTGGCTACGAAAACGCACTGTGTTCATCAACCTCGCTGCCGCACTACTACGTCATGGCGGCGGCGAAAGCAACTTAATGTGATGGAGATATCGAGTCTATATCGGGAGTTTTTTGATAATAGGGACGGCATGTTACAGCACGTATTCCGAATTTGGAATAAAGTGTGCGTCGCACCGGTTTTGTATTGCGTTATATTGCGGTTCGGAACGGAATGTAATGTGACGGCCTGTGACTGCCAGTCTTGATCCTATTCGACGGATTGGCTGGCGACCGGCATCATTGATGTCATATCAATATAAAATCGGCTGCGGGATTTACGTCGGGTTGGCCGTCCGCGCAGCAATTAGCCGGTCGATCATGGCTTCCGTCGCCCCGCGGATTAATCGCGCGCATTCGCGCTTGTACGGATAGATCTCCGGCGGGTCCCAGTCATGCACGATCATCCCGGTTTCGATCTCGAACACCACCAGGCGGCCATCTTGCATAACACCGCAATCGGCGCCGAAATAATGCAGACCGATGGTTTCGCCTACCGCGTGCAATGCATTCATGGCCCTGGCCGGCAAGGCACTCGCCATGGCCTCAACGAACCGCGATTCCTCGGCCCGTTTCCAGGGATCGAGATCCATGCGGGCATTGTAATACCAGATCGCCCAGTCGTTATGGATGGCCAGATGGTACGGCATCGGGTGGCCGTCGACAAAGATAATGCGGTATTTGCGCCAAAATCCGTCAGCGCTGCGATAATCCACAAACGGGGCGACGTAAAACACCTCGTCCGCCACCTGTTCGAGGTAGGCGCACAACTCTTCACCCGTTTCAATACGAGCCAGATTTTTTCCCGCATGGGAGGTGCTCGGTCGGATGATCACGGGAAACGACAGGTCGCCCGCGGTCAACGCCGGTCGTCCGATCAGCCGTTGTGTCGGGACGATCGTGTCCGGCAGTTGCCGTAGCAGTTCGCAAACGCCTGCCCGTGAGACCGCGCTGATTCGGTCCCCGTTGTTGATTACTGGAACGGCCAGGTACCCGGCTAAACAATCGGCCGCCTTCAGCGCCAGATGATGCCGGACGTCTTCAGCAATGGCGATAAAAACGCAGTCGAACGGGGGGGGCGGTGAACCCTTGAAGGCCGACAACGGTTCGGCCAGCACAGACTCCGGATCGGACAGCCAAAGCGTATGGAGTTCGGTGTCGTTGGCACCGAGCAGCGCAGCCAAGGGCAGGTTCGCCTGGAAATCTCCCGGGACGGCCAGAACCAGCACGCGCCGGCTCGGTGCGGCGGACGAACGCGTGGTGACCGGATTGTCTTGCAAGACGGCACGCAAATTGGCCAGTCCGACGTCGGGGTATCCCAGGGTTTGGCAGACTTCCCAGAGCATGAACCGGGCGCATCGCTGGTCGTCGGGAACCTCGATGGCTTGTTGCAGAACATGGTAAGCCGCCACCCAGTCCTGGCTGGTCGCATGCACCAGGGCTTGCCTCAACAGCGGGCTGGACGGTTGGTCCTGTGCCGCCAAGGGACCCAGTGTCGAATACACAACCGTGTTCACGCGACTGCCCTCGGTTCTTTTTCCGCGACCGGATCCAGGCGGCCTAACCTCGCGGCTCCCGCTGCCAGCACGGCCCGAACCACCGCGACGGTGTCTTCGTTTCGCGTGCGATGGTTGACGAACGCCGCGCGCAGAGCGGTTCGGCCGCCGATTGTCGTTGTCGATAAGACGACATCACCGGCTTCCTGAAGATCGGCTGCAATCGCCGCCTGCATGGCATTGTCACCCGGCCGGTAGCTGAAGCAGACAATGTTGAGCGGCACAGGGGCCAATCGCTCCAAAAGCGGCTCGGCGTCGATCAGCGCCGCCAAACGTTGGGCGAGGTCGCAGCATTGTTCCGCCACGACACCGATGCGGTCCGCCCCATAAGTCTTAAGGGTCATCCAGACCTTGAGCGCGCGAAAACCGCGCGACAGTTCCGGACCCAAATCGACCGGCCAGGGTTCCCCGGCCGCCAGGCCGCGTGCATCGCGGCGAAGATAGGCGACCTCGCGCGCAAACGCCGCTCTGTGTGCATCGGCGTCGCGCACCACGATGCAGCCGGCATCATAAGGAACCTGCGCCCATTTGTGAAAATCGAACGCCACCGAGTCCGCGTGCTCCATCCCCGCGAACCGAGGCTGCAGTGTGGGCGACAGCATCGCGATCGCGCCGAATGCCGCATCGACGTGAAACCACAGATGCTCTTGCCTACAAATGTTGGCTAACCCCGACAGATCGTCGATCGCACCGATATCGACACTGCCGGCGGTGCCGATGACGATAAACGGGTGAAGCCCCAGCGCCCGATCCTCGGCAATGCGTGCCTGCAAGTCGGCAAGTTTCATGGCGCCGTCTGCATCGTTCGCGATCAGCCGCAACGCGTCGGCGCCCAGTCCCGCCATGTCGAAAGCCCGCGCCACGCACATATGCGCACCGGCGGACGCATAGCCGACCGGTTGCGCTCCAGAAATTCCGGTGCGCCGGATGCCTTCGCCAAATGCCGCCGCGCGGGCAGTCAGGACGGCAACGAAATTCGCCATGGAGGTGCCGCTCAGTACCAAACCCGAGGACTCGGGCGGCATTCCCAGCATTTCGGCGGCCCAGCGGATAACCTGGCGTTCGCAGGCGATGGGGGCATGATCACGACCGCCGCAGTTGGCATTCAGGCCGGCCGCCAGCATCTCCGCCAGCACACCGACCGCCGAACCGCCGCCGTGCACCCAACCCAGGAATTTCGGATGCCGATTGCCGACGCCATAGGGTGCGATGGTTGCCTGATAGAGGCGATACACGTCTTCGGCGTCTGTCCCGTGGCGTGGCAGCTTGTCTGACCAGGCGTCGCGCACGGCGTCGGGCATCGGACGCCAAACCGGTTCGCGGCGGATGCCGGCCAGTTCGTCGAATACGTCGTCGAGCATGCGATGGCCGAGCGCTCGAAGCCGCGACCAGTCGTCCGGGTCCAGTGATGAATCGGTGATCGTATCTAAAACGTTCATTGCGCGGTCTAAAGATAACTGGCCAGGTTCAATTTGCTCATTTCGCCCAGAACCTGGTAGCTCGATTGCAATTGGGTATTGACCGTCTGCATGCGGGAAATCACGGTCGCCATATCGACGTTGGTCAGATTGGAGAGTTGGCTCGCCATCACAGTCTGCATGGAGGTATAGGAACTGGCGGCGGCCGTCATGGTATTCTGCGACAAACCGATCTGGCCGCTTTCCTGTGACAGGGTCGTGCCAGCAGACGTCAGCGTTGTTGCGGCATTCTGCATCAAGGTTGTGAAATCGGGATTCGATGCCATGGCGCTGGTGCTGTTCGCCATCACTGCCAGGCTGCGGATCACGTCGCTGATCGCGTTACCCGTTCCAGTCGCGGACGGAGCCCCGATCTGGTTCGCGGGCAGGCCCAGGCTTACGCTTTGCGACGGACCGATCTGAACCGTGATTGCTGCATTGGCTCCCGCCAGCGACAGATAGTTCGAAAAGATATTCGTGGGCGGGGTGGTTGCCACGCTGGCAGCCCCGCTGGCTGCCGTGGTCGCTGTCACGGTGGTCGCGATCACCGTCGCCGCTATCGATGGCGTGCCTGATGTCGTGGCAAGCTGTCCAACAGCGGTGCCAATCTGAGAGTACATCGCCGAACCGGCTATGGTGGCGGGCACCGGCGGGTTGGACGTGTCGGCGCCGGAAAAGACGTAATCGCCCTCGTACGACGTATTCAGCGCCGCCTCCAACTGCGACAGGGCCTGGCTGGCCTGTTGCGCCATGCTGGTGATGGCACTGGGCGATGACGACGTGGTCGCGCTCAGGGCACTCGCACTCAACGTGCTGACCAGGGTTCCGATCTGGGACAGCGCAGTCTGCATGACCGTGGCCTTGCCCTGGGCCTGGGTGATCGATTGCTGGTACGCCGTCTGTTGGCTGGATAACGCGGACAGGCTCAGGACCCGGGATGAATTGGACGCAATGCCTGAATAGGATTGGGAGATCAGACCGGTTGTTGTCTGCTCCTGGAGGGTCGCATATTGGTCCCGTAGCGAACTGGCCGACGTAAGCATGCGGTCCAGTGTGCCATAGGTGGATGCGCCGATTGTTCCGCTCATCAGGCTGCCACTCCTCGGGACGGCATAACCGAACCTTTCAAGATCGCGTCCTCGTGCAGGATGACGCGGCGCACCAGTTTCAATGCGTCATAGCAGCGATCCTCTTTCACGGCGCGCATGGCATCGTTCAGGATTTCCACCACCAGCCGGCTGGTCGTGTGCTGGGCGAAATCGTTGGCGAACCTTTGGGCCAAATCCCTGGCGGGGGGGCGTTCGACATCGTTACCGATATAGGCGGTCTGGATGGCGTAATACAGTCTGCGGGCCGGGGTAGTGTCGGTGCCGGGCGGCATGATTTGTTTGCCGAACAGAAATCGCGCCGTGCCGTTCAGCTCGATACGGGTTTTGTTGCGGACCTTCATCGGCGCCCCGTTGATGATCAACAGGTCGTCCGCCTTCAGTTCCAATACCAGGGTTGACATGTCTTTTCCAATCATTGGGTGCATCAGCTCTGAGCGAATATATTCAGCAACGCGGTGAACATCGTGCGGGTCGCTGTCATCACCTGGGCATTCGCCTGGTAGGAATTCTGCAACTGGATCATCAGGCCCATCTGCTGGTCCACGTTGACACCGGACCCGCCCGACAAGGCACCGGTGATCGTCGTTTGATAAGCGGTCGCGTTGGTCAGGTCCGTACCGGCCTGTGCGGTGTCGGCGGACTGCCGCGACACGAAGCTTTGCGCCTGCGTCGCCAGGCTTGGTGTTGTCCCGGCGCCGGCGAAGGTGGAGTTGAGTACCGCGTTGATGATTCCGGTAAAGCCCGCAACACCGGCTGCGTTCGCCGCACCGGCGGGGGTTCCGTCGCGCACCAGCGAGGGCGTCGTTGTGACCGCCGGGTTGACCTGAATCTGCGATGACAGCCCGGTGGAACTGCTGGCAATCGTTGCTCCGCCGCCTCCCGTGAAGAGTTGCAGGCCCTGGCTGCTGAATTGAGTAGCGAGATTGGCGGAGAACGTATCCAGGCTGGCGGTATAGGCCGGGAGAGTGGTATCGCGTAGGTGCACCAGTTGACCCAGCTGGCCGCCCGATAGCTGGCCGGTCACATCCACCGGCGGGATCGCCGGATTGCTCGATTGCAGCAGGATCGGCGGTATCGAGGCCGTCCCCGCCGCATAGGTGGATGTGGGAGACAGCACCGCGCCGGCGGTCGAAAACCGGCTGTCCATCGGGATCGACAGCCCGTTTTGGCCCAGGATGGTAATATTGCCGTCGGCCTGTTCGTTGTAATGCAGACTGAGGGTGCCGGACAGTGTTTGCAAGGCGGCGTCGCGTTGGTCGGCAAGGGCGGCGGTACTGCTGTTCGAGGCAACGGCGGACATCAGCGATTTCGTTGTCGATTCAACGATCGACAGCGCGGAATTCAGTGAATCGATCGTGGTCACGATCTGCGCCTGAACGTCGTTCCGTTCGCTGGTGATTGTATTGGCAGTGTTGTTGATCGCATTGGCCAGCGTCCCGGCCGCGGTGACAACCGCGGACTGCTGGACCGGTGAGGATGGTTGCGCCTGCAACTGAGTGAACCCGGCCTGCAGGCCGGACACCGCATCGGCCAGGCTGGTGCCGGCGCACGGCGTACCCTGCGTCGCGTTGATCGCCTGCAATGTTTGCGACTGGACCGTCAGGGCGCTGACACTCGCCGCCGATGACCAGGCGCTTGCCTGCACGGCCGTATCGACGGATCGCGAGATCTGTCCGATTCGGACGCCAAATGACTGCGTTCCAACCTCAAAGACGGACAGATCCTGCGTCTTGGCCGTGTATCCGGCGACCCCGGCGTTGGCGACGTTGTCGCTGACAACGCCGATCGATGCCTGGATGGCAGCCAGACCGCTGGCGGCGGTATTTGAGATCCCGTTGAGCGAACCGCTCATGGTGCTTGTCCCGGTTTGGCGCCGGTTTGGCGCATGGCGGTGGCGACGTCCTTACAGACCAGTGAAAGGGAGCGCATCAGCCCTGGATCATGTTCAGTGCGTCCTGCATCATCGAATTTGCCGTGGTGATGACTTTGGAGTTCGCGGTATAAGCGCGTTGCGCAACGATCATTTGGGTGAATTGCGAGGCGATATCGACGTTGGAACCTTCCTCCGCGCCGACCACCATTGTGCCGGTGCCGCCGGTCCCCGCGGCCGTGATATTGGCGGCGCCGCTGTTCAACGTCGCGGAGAAGGCCTGGCCGTCCTGCTGTTGCAGCGAATCCGGGCTGCCGAAGTTTGCCAACGGGACCCGGGCAATCGTTTTGCTGGATCCGTTGTCGTAATTAATCACGACCTGGCCGGACGGTTGGATAGTGACCGAACTGAAGTTACCCTGGGCGGAGCCGTTCTGAGTCTGAGACGCTACTGCGTAACCGGTCCCGGCAAACTGCGTAATTCCGCTGGTGGTGCCGAACTGGCCCAGGTTGAGCGATATGTTTTGCGGGCCGACACCAAAGTCGAGCGCCAGCGGAATGGTTGCTGGCGTGTTGGCCGGAGCAGCAAGGGCCGCGGCCGCGGTCGCCAAATTCCCCGTATCGGTCGTCACGTTCCCCTGATCCGTCGTGACCTTGCCCTGGTCTATGCCCAACGTCACGGCCGATACTCCGGCGGCCGTGTCGGTCGCCAATGTCGCGGTATCCGTCTGGAGTTGGGCCGTGTCCTTCGCTAACGTGATCGCTGTCGCCGGCGTCCCCAATGCCGCCGCTGTCCCCAGCGTTATGCTCTGGATGGTGCCGGCGGGGGCTGTGGTGCCGTTACCGAAAGTGACCAGATATGGACCGGTTGACGCGCCGGCGGTCGCTCCGGCGGCGGTGATCGTGAGAGCCCATTCGTTCGCCACAATAGGATTGGCCGGTGTCGTTGTGGTCGGGTTGGCCGCGGTCACCGGACCCGAGATGTTGACCTGCGACCAGTTCAACGTGACGTTTTGGGTGTTTCCACTGGCATCATTCACCGGGATGGTCGATGAATAGCTGGTTGTGCCCGCTGGCGGCACGGATGGCAGGTTGGCGGCCAGCGTGATGTTGGACGTCGCCACCGGCGCGGACGGGGCCTGGCTGACCTGAATCGGCCCTAAGGCATTGGTGTTGAAGGCTGTCCCGGCGGAATTCGTGGCCGGCCAGCCATCCAGCACATAACCGCTGGAATTCGCCAGATAGCCGTTGATATCGGCCGTGAAATCACCTGCCCGGGTATAATACTGCTGCGGATTGAACGAATTCGCCCCGGTGGGAAGCTTGACCGGGAAGAACCCGGCGCCGGAAATCGCCAGGGATGTGGGGTTGCTGACCTGCGTGATCGTGCCTTGAACCGAGTTCGTGTATTGCGGCAAGGCCACGACGGCGCCCGGCGCATGAAATGTGGAGGTGGATTGCGTAACGTAATCCTCAAACGCGGTGTCGGTTTCCTTGAACCCAACGGTCTGGCTGTTCGCGACGTTGTCGCTGATCGAAGCGAGCGCCGCGGACTGTGCGTTCATGCCGCCGACCGCGGCGTTTAACGAACCAATAAGTGACATGTGATCCCCTGTGCCTGAATGGGGAAATAATGACGGGCACCAATCGCGCCACCTCGCGGGCAAAATATTCTCGGCGGCTATATGTCCGATAGCGCCCCCTATCATGGAGACACAGATGGCCTAAGCAAAACTTTCCGCTGCAAGGATATATTCGCCGTTCAGCGGCAATTATTGCCCGACGCGCCTGTGTGCCGATGAAGACTTCTTGTCTCGGCATGAAACGGGTCCGCGATTTTGTTTTCCTGTCAGGATGATCATGCTGAAACCTTTGGCAGCCGCCCCGGCATCACCGATCTCATCATCGGGGGAGGTTGCCGTAATGTCCGCCGCCGGGATGTCGTCGGTGTTCGGCGCTGTTCTTGGTGCGGTGCGAAAATCCATCGATGGGCCGATATCGCAACCCGGCAAGTCCGACGCTCCGGCGGCCGTGGTCAGGCAGGCCGTGCCGATGGGCGGCAACCCGCAAAAATCGCCGAACGTTGAAGATACGCTTCAAATGCCCCGGCCCGGCGACGGACGCCGCGATCTGGGGTCAACGGTCAACCGCGCCAAACCAGGCACATCGCCGGAGGCCAAACCGGACGGAACGCCGGCCCCGGCCCCCGCGATCGTGGCCACCGATGCGCCAACGCCGGCTCCCTTGCCGGTCACTCCCTCGGTCCTCGTATTGGCGCCAACCCCGGCCGGCCCGCCCCCGAGCCCTTACCAAGGCGAGTCCGCGGATCGCGTGGAGGTGTCCGTTGCGAAACCGGTCTTCGCCGCCGCGGGTCCAGCGACAGGACCAGGCACCGGTGCACAAGGCTTCGTGGATCGCTTTGGCGTGTCTCAGGGTCTGGTCGGATCGCACCCGGCGCCAACGGCCCCAACGCAGTCCGGATCGCCTTCAGCCAGTGCGGGCAATGCCGCGGTCGTCGTCGCCCAGGGACCAGCGGCACGACCTGGCACACAGGATGCCGTGGATCGCCCTGGCTTGCCTCAGGACCGGGGCGCACTCCCCCCGGCGGCATCGCCCGGGGCGCAGGCCGACACGCCATCCGCGGGTGCGGACAAGGCCGTGGCAGGCACGCCTCCGCCGGAACCTGCGATCAGCCAGGCCGCGAGCCCACCAAATGCGCCATTGGAAACAGTCGCGCCGGTTCCTGGCATCAAACCAGCCCCGGGGCTTGCGGCAACCGTCCAGCCGGTCGCTGCTCCGCAACAGACGGCAACGCCTGCGTCACTGGCAACCCCTGCGTCACTGAGTGATAGGGTTCAGCCGCTGGCAGGCATGGCATTGTCGGGTCTGACCGTGTCCAAGGGCTCCGGACGGGCAGCCCCTGGCTTACCCGTCACCGATCCGCTGGCAGCCGGTTTCCAGACGGACGTCGCGCCGGATGCAGGCAGCCCGGACACGCCGCTGTCGCTGCCATCGATCGGTCTGTCAAATCTGGCGGCCGTTGCCGATCTGGCCGGCGCCGCCGTCGCTTTTAGTGGACAGTCCAAGCCCGAAACCACCTCCGCCCCGGTGCAGGCAGGCAGGGGCACGCCAGCAGCCAATTTACAAACGATTCCGGTCCTGCCGGCCGATCTCCAAACTGGCACCGCGAACGGCACCGCAGCCCCGCGATTTGCTTCGACTGAAGGCGTCTCCGCCCTCCCGGTCGCGGCCCAAATTGCGCCGGCGATCGTAGCCATGGCGCAAGGCCAGGGGATCCAAGGCCAGGGCAGCAGCCGGTTATCGATTTCGATCACCCCCGATCAACTCGGACAGGTCCACATAACGGTGGAGCGGGCGACAGATGGCACAACGAGTATTCATGTCGCGGCGGAACAATTGGCCACGCTGGATCTGCTGCGCCAGGACCAGGGCAGTCTCAACCAGGCATTGGATCAGGCCGGCGTCGGGCAGCAAGGCCATAGCCTGTCGTTCTCCTGGGACAACAACGGTTCGGGCGGCGGTGGGATGGCCGGATGGGGTGGTCCTGACGATCAGGCGGCCGACCGGCAGCCGGTCAACGTCCCCCATTCGTATGCGGAGGAGGCGGTTTCCCCTCTGTCCGTCATGGCAGCCGCTGCCCGCGGCGGCATCGACATGACGGCGTAATCAATCAGCACACCCGGAGTATGCCATGACGATTTCAAACACCTATACGAGCACCATCGCCGCGGCCAACGCCTCGGCGACCGCGAATGCCGCCAAGAGCGGTACCGCCGCAGCGGCAACCGCAACGAACACGCTGGCGTCCCTGACCAATAATTTCAACGACTTCCTGTCGTTGCTGACAACCCAACTTAAGAATCAAGATCCCACAGCGCCCATGGATACCAACCAATTCACCAGCCAATTGGTCCAGTTCACCGGCGTTGCCCAACAAATCAACACCAACACGACACTCGGGCAGATTCTGACCGCCAGTCAGACCCAGCAGCTCAGTCAGGCATCCAGCCTTGTGGGTACCAGCGTGGCATTCTCGGGCGGCGCCCTGCCGCTGCAGAACAGCGCCGCACAGGTGAATTTTCAGACCAACACCGCGGAATCGGTACAAATCGCGGTGGTGAATTCAAGCGGGGCAACGGTTCAGACACAAACGGTGAATGCCGCCGCCGGCGCCAACACCTGGAAGTGGAACGGCACCGACAGCAACGGGGCGCAGTTGCCCGATGGCAGTTACACCGTCGCGGTGACCGCCGGAGGCACCGCGGTGCCGTTCCAGTCGGTCGGCACCGTGACCGGCGCCGAGCAGGTCAATCAGGCGGTTCAACTGCAGTTCGGCAACACTGCCGTTCCCTACAGCCAGATTGTGTCTCTGGGGTCATAAACGACCATTTCTTAGGGGGGAGGACCGCCGGAAAAAGCACGTTCGGCGAAATTGCCGCCCCGGGGCAAAAATAGCCGCCAAGCTCACGGTAATTTGTTTCCCGGCTCCTATAATCCGATCATCGGCATGAGGAGTGCGACGTGCAGGCTGGGATGATATTGAAGGCCGTCGCGAACGGACGATACCCGGATGGTCAGGGATCGCGGTGAATCGCTTCCTCGACAGTCTGAAATCGCTTGGGGCGCCGCGCCTGCTCGGAATCGCGGTCGTCGGTATTGCTGTCCTGGCGATTATCGGTTTTGTCGCGCTGCGTGGCAGCGATCAGCCGATGTCCCTGCTGTACAGCGATCTGGAACTGCATGATTCCGCCCAGGTGACCGCGGCTTTGGAAAAGCTGCATGCCACGTATCAACTTAAAAGCAACGGGTCGGCGATTTTCGTGCCCTCGGACCAGGTCGATCGGCTTCGCCTGGCGATGGCCGGCGACGGACTGCCCTCCGGCGGTTCGGTCGGTTACGAAATATTCGACCGCAGCGACAGCCTGACGTCGAACCAATTTCAGCAGCAGATGAACCAACTGCGGGCGCTGGAAGGCGAACTGGCCCGAACGATCCGGACCATCCAGGGCGTCCGCAATGCACGCGTGCATCTGGTTCTTGCGAAGCGCGAGCCGTTTGCCCGCGAACAGCAAGAGGCCAAGGCCTCGATCGTGATCTCGATGGCGGGTGCCAGGCGCATGGGCGACAATGAGGTCCAGGCGATCGTCAATCTCGTTTCGACCGCGGTCACCGGACTGAAGGCGCAAAACATCAGCCTGGTAGACAACCGAGGGGAATTGCTGGCCCGCGCCGGTCGCGCTGGTTCGGAAAGCGGTTCGAACAGTAACGACGACGCCCGCCGCTCGATCGAACAACGCCTGGACCAGGACGTCGAACAGATGCTCGGTCGTACCTTCGGGCCGGAGCATGTGCGCGCCGAAGCCAGCGTCGAGATGGACTTCGACCGCATCAATGAAACGAAAGAACAGTTCGACCCCGACAAGCAGGTCGTTCGCCACCAACAGACCGTCACCGATTCTAACAAATCCACCGAACCGCAGGCGGGCGTCTCGGTACAAAACAATCTGCCTAACCCGGACTCGCAAAGCAGCGGATCCAGCGGCACCGCCGGCACGCATCAGGAAGAAAACACCAGCTATGAAATCGACAAAACCGTCCGCACGCTGATCCACGACGCTCCCTCCATCAAGAAACTCAGCATGGCGGTGCTGGTCGATGGGATCACGACGCCCGGCGCCGATGGCAAGCCGGTCTGGCATGAATTGACGCCGGACGAACTGGCCCGGGTGACCACCTTGGTGAAGTCCGCCGTTGGGTTCGATGCCAAGCGTGGCGATCATGTCGAAGTCGTCAACATGCGCTTTACCCCGCCCGAGGACCTTGGCGATCCGGTGACGCAAGAGAGCTGGCTGAAACTGGGAAAAGCCGATCTGATCTGGTTGATCACCATCGGAATCATCGCCCTGGTCGCCCTGTTCTCGCTCGGTTTCGTCGTTCGACCGATGGCGCTGAAGCTGGCGACGGGACTCCTCGCCCAACCGCCGGCTCCGGCCGCCGCGCTGACCGGACCCGATGGCGGTGAGGCGACCGCTTTGTTGGCGAATGGCGCGCCAAACAACCTGTTACTGGCCGGCGGTGACGCGGCCGATAATGCCGATAAGGACACCATGCTGAACGTGGCGAATATCCAGGGCGAAATACGGGCATCCTCGCTGCGCAATCTGAGCAAGCTAGTGGAAAGCCAGCCCGACGCAACTGTCATGGTCATGCGCGGCTGGCTCGCCGGCAAGGCGATTTGATATGAGCCTGACAACAACCCAGGACTATCGCAATCTGACGGGGCCGCAGAAGGCGGCGATTCTGATCCTGGCACTGGGTGACGTGCAGGGCGGGAAATTGTTCTCGTTGCTTCACGAGGATGAAATCCGCGAGGTTTCCAAGGCGCTGGTCAATCTCGGACCCATTCCGGCCGCGATCGTCGAGCAACTCTGCGCGGAATTCACCGAGAGCCTCAACAACGCGACCGGTTTGGTGGGCGGCATCGAAAGTACCGAACGGCTGTTGCTAACGTCGTTGCCGCCGGCGCGGGTGGCGCAGATCATGGAGGAAATTCACGGTCCGGCCGGCCGCACCATGTGGGACAAGCTGGGTAATGTCGATGAGGACGTGCTGGCGAGTTATCTGAAGAACGAATATCCGCAGACCGTTGCGGTTGTGATCTCCAAGCTGCGGCCGGACCATGCCGCCAAGGTGCTGGCGGAGCTGCCGGAATCGTTCGCGACGGAAGTTGTCGTGCGGCTGCTCTGTATGGAAACGGTGCAGAAGGACGTGCTCGCGGACGTGGAACGGACGTTGCGGTCGGAATTCATGTCCAACCTGGCGCGCACGGCCAGGCGCGATCCGCACGAGCAAATGGCGATCATCTTCAACAACCTGGACCGCAGGACGGAAACCCGGTTCCTGGATGCGCTGGAACGTCGCGATCAGGATGCGGCCGATCGCATTCGCGCGCTGATGTTTACGTTCGAGGATCTCGGCCGTGTCCCGGCTCAGGGCATTCAGGTGCTGCTGCGCACCGTGCAGAAAGACAAGATAGCCATGGCGCTGAAGGGCGCCTCCGCCGAGATGAAGGATCTGTTCTTCCGGAATCTGTCCGAACGGGCGGCGAAGATGCTGCGCGAGGAACTCGAAAATCTGGGGCCGGTCAAACTGCGCGAGGTGGACGATTCGCGAGCCGAACTTGTGCGTGTGGCCAAAGATCTGGCCGCTCAGGGGCGTATTGAAATCAAGGCTGCCAGCGAAGAAGAGGTTGTATTTTAGCCATGGACGGAGATTTCACCGCACGCGCGCCCATCGAATTGAACTGGGTCCGGCCTCGCTTCGCTGTGCCGGCCGCCCCCGGTTTGTCGCAGCGTCCCGGCAGCGCGTCATTGTTCCGGCGCGACTTCAGCGACGACGCGTTACTGAAGCCCGTCGAGCCTGTGTTCAGCCGGACCGATCTGCTGAGCGAACGGCAGGCCGGCTTCGATGCGGGTTATGCGGCCGGTCTGGCCGCCGCGGCCACGTCTGATGCAGCCAGCCGCACAGCGTCGGAGACACAGGCCCTGACCCTGATCGCAACCACCATGGCGCAGGGGTGCCAGCAGACCGTTCGTGTGGCCGACCGAGCGGCGGCAGCCCTGGCCAAGGCCCTGATCGGCTCGATGCGGGCGGTGATGCCCGAGCTGATCGAGCGGTCGGGGCTGAACGAAGTGGGGGCCATGCTGGACCGCGTCTTGCCGGGGTTGTCCAGGGAACCGGCGGTTCGGATCGACGTCCCGGTCGCGCTGGCTGACTACGTCGCCGGCACGGTGTCCCGCCTGGCGGCGGAGCAACGCGGCACGATTACGGTGACCGGCATCGACACGATGACGCCGGGCGAGGTTCGGATCGGCTGGGGGGCGGGTCATGCAAAACGCCAACCCGATCAGGTTTGGCAGGCTGTTATGGACGCGCTGCAGGCGGCGTTAACCGACTCAAAGGACCCGGCCCATGGCGAATGAAGACGATTTCGATGCGATTTCGGTTGGCGCGGCCCCGGTGGACTCCGTTGGCATAGGCAGATCTGACCTGGAAGCGATTTATGACGTCCCGGTCACCGTCTCCGCGGTGTTGGGCAAGGCCACCATGCAGGTCTCGCAATTGTTGAAACTGGGCCGCGGCGCGGTGGTGGAACTCGATCGCAAACTGGGCGAGGCGATCGACATCTATGTCAACAATCGGCTGGTTGCCCGCGGTGAAGTCGTGATGGTCGATGACAACCGTCTGGGCATCACGATGACTGAAATCGTGAAGTCGGATCGCGCGAACTGACATGAGGCAGTCTTTCGGGGATTCTCCGTGTCTTGAACAGAATGACCAGCCGGTTGACCGGTTGGCGGCGCAGCCGATGGTCGTCCGCGATCCGGCGATGCTGGCCCTGATCCGGTGGGTGGAGCATGTGGCGCCCAGCAACGCCACGGTTCTGATCACCGGCGAGAGCGGCACTGGCAAGGAACTGATCGCCCTGCATTTGCACCGCTGTTCAGGCCGCCACCGTGAGGCCTTCGTGGCGGTCAATTGTGCGGCGATTCCCGATGCGCTGCTGGAAAGCGAATTGTTCGGCCATGAGGAAGGCGCCTTTTTCGGTGCGGTATCGCGCCGGATCGGCAAGTTCGAGGCCGCGAGCGGCGGCACGTTGTTTCTCGACGATATCGGCGAAATGGATCTGCGGATGCAGGCGCGATTGCTGCGGGCGGTGGAGCAGCGCGAGATCGACCGGCTTGGCGGCGACCGGCCGGTTAAAGTCGATGTCCGTATTGTCGCCACGACGAACCGGGACCTGCAAAAAGAGGTGCGTCTGGGCCGGTTCAGAGCGGACTTGCTGTTCCGGCTGAATGTTATTGCGGTGACAGTGCCGCCGCTGCGCGAACGGCCGGACGATCTGCCTGCGCTGGCGGATTTCTTTGCCAGTAAATTCGCCAGGGCGAACGGGCGTTTGGCGAAATCTGTCGCACCGGACGCGCTGGCCGTGCTGCGGCGCCATTCCTGGTTCGGTAACGTTCGCGAACTGGAGAACGTTATTCATCGGGCCGTGTTGACTGAAACCGGCGCCTGCATCACCGCGGCTTCACTCCGCATCGATGTATCGGACGATGCCGGGGAAATCCCCCCGGTGCCGGTGGAAATCGCCACGCCGATGACCACGGGCGGCCGGACGATCGAGGCGGTGGAAAAGGATATGATCCTGGATACGCTGTGCCAGCTTAAGGGCAATCGCACGCAGACGGCCGTGGTGCTTGGTATTTCGATCCGCACGTTGCGTAACAAACTACATGAGTATGAGCGCGGCGGCACCAAAATTCCGCGGCCGGTCGTGATTGGCGTGGCCTGAACGGATGGGCGGGATTTTACAGCGCCTGAAGCCGTTCCGTATCGGCAGCGACATCGGCCTGGCGTTCGGCGTGATGGCCTTGCTGGTCATCCTGGTGCTGCCGCTGCCGCCGTTCCTGCTGGATTGCGGGCTGGCCATCTCGCTGACCGCCAGTGTGCTGATCCTGATGGTGGGCCTGTTCATTATCCGGCCACTCGATTTCACCAGCTTTCCGACCCTGCTGCTGATCAGCACGCTGCTGCGCCTGTCGCTGAACGTCGCCACCACGCGGCTGGTTTTGTCGCACGGCTATGAAGGACCGTTGGCGGCGGGGCATGTCGTCGCCGCGTTCGGTGGCTTCCTGATGGGCGGCGACGTGCTGATCGGCGTCATTGTCTTCTCGATCCTGCTCGTCGTGAATTTCATGGTGATAACCAAAGGTTCCGGCCGCATCGCCGAGGTCGCCGCCCGGTTCAGCCTGGATGCGATGCCAGGCAAGCAAATGGCGATCGATTCCGAGATGTCCTCGGGATCGATCAACGACGTGGAGGGCAAGCGGCGGCGGCGCGAACTGGAAGAAGAAAGTTCGTTCTATGGCGCCATGGACGGCGCCGCGAAGTTCGTGCGGGGCGATGCGATCGCCGGTCTGATCATTACGGTTATAAACATCGTCGGCGGCCTGGCGATCGGTGTCCTGCGACATGGCATGCCAATCGGCGATGCGTTCGCCACCTTTACAACCCTGACCGTCGGCGACGGCCTGGTCTCGCAGATACCGGCATTGCTGGTATCCACCGCCGCCGGCATCGTCGTCACCAAGGGCGGCATCGAAGGCACCGCCGACAAAGCTATCTTTCGCCAATTGGGCGCCTCGCCGCAGGCGCTGGGGCTGGCCGCCGGAGCGGCGGTGGTGTTGGCCGCCCTGCCCGGGCTGCCGGCGTTGCCGTTCCTGGTCCTGGCGGGGTTGGCCGGCGGGGCGGCCTGGATGCGTCGTCGTACAAGAAACGAAGCGGCGGCGGCGGTCGCCCAGGGTATCCGCTCCACCGAGGTCGTCGAGCCGCCGATCACCCAGTCACTGCATATCGACACGTTGCGATTGGAACTGGGTTTTGCGCTGCTGGGTCTGGCGAGTGGCGACGGCGCGCGGTTGACCGAACAAATCAAGGTTCTGCGCAAGACGTTCGCCACCGAAATGGGGTTTATCCTGCCGCCGGTGCGGGTGCAGGACAACATGGAACTTCCCGCCAACGGCTATTGCTTCCGGATCAAGGAAATGGAGGCCGGCAAGGGCGAATTACGTCCGGGGATGCTGTTGGCGATCAACCCGGCCGGCGGTTACGCGGCGGTGGACGGTGAGCGGACGAAGGAGCCGGCGTTCGGTTTGCCCGCGGTCTGGATCAGTGAGATCAAGCGCCAGGAAGCCGTGCTGAAGGGGTGCACCGTGGTGGACCTCGCCAGTGTTCTGATCACCCATCTGACCGAACTGATCCGCGGCAATCTGGATGAACTGCTGTCGTATTCCGAGACCCAGAAGCTGCTGGATGGCCTGGCTAAAGAGCATCAGAGGCTGGTGACTGAACTGATTCCGTCGCAGATTTCCACCGGTGGTGTGCAACGGGTGCTGCAGGGATTGCTTGTGGAACGGGTTTCCATTCGCGACTTGCCGACCATTCTCGAGGGGATTCAGGAAGCCTGCGTCAGCGGCGCGCGGGCGATCCACGCAATCCTGGCGCATGTTCGCATTCGGCTGTCCCGCCAGATCAGCATGTCCAACACGGGGCAGGGCGGCTACATTCCTGCATTGCCGCTGTCGGCGGAATGGGAAGCGGCGTTCGCCGAGGCGATCGTTCCGCAAGGTGACGAACGGCAACTGGCGATCGCGCCATCGAAATTGCGCGAATTCATCCAGCGCCTGAAGACGGCGTTCGAGGCGGCCGGCGGCGAACATCCGGTCGTGATCTGTTCTTCGTCGATCCGGCCGCATGTGCGTATGGTGATTGCGCGGGCGCAGCCAGCGACGGTGGTGCTTGCGCAGCAGGAAATCCATCCGCAGTCGCGGCTGCGGGCGTTGGGCAGTATCTGACACCAACGGCCGATGCTGGGTGCGGTTATTGTGTAAACTCGCATCCAGGGTTGGATTGTTGCCTGAAGTTCTATTGAAACGTTCCGGATCGTCCCCATATCGTCATGGTGTGCGAAGGCGCACCATCCACGTCCTGGTTTAAACTCATGTGGATGCCGGCGTTCGTCGGCATCACGGGGAAGGGGCGGCCGGACAGTCGATATCAACGCTGTTTGGTTTCAGGCCACCGTGGAACGAAGGTGATACGCCGCCATTGGGTCTGTCCCAACCTTGGTTGTCTTACATCGGACGAAATAGAGTCGCGGGTGAACGAGCGAACGCCCAAAGGTCGAAATATTCTGATCTTGACCGATGCTGTGTCCGGCCCGGGTTGGTCGGGTTTTTGCGTCCGGCAAACGGAAAACCCACTACCGAGGCACCGAGCAGAACGAAACGCGACGAGTGCTATCGGATTGGTGTGCCTTAAACCTCGGTGCCTCGACCGTTCAAAAGGTTTCGTTCCGACGGGCAGGATGGTGCCAAATGGACGCTGATGGGACCCTCAACCCGCGACATCGCGACATGTTCATTGACCCTGTCATCCTGTATGGCATGCACGTCAGGGTTGACATAATAAAACTTATATGTTAGCCATAAAAACATGGAACACGCGGCCTCAACCATGATCCGGCCTGACCTGCCCGATCCTACACAGGACCGGGCCGGCCGCACCGTGGCCGCCGCCACCATACCAGCACGTCTCGCCGCCCTGCTGCACGTCGTTCGCGTCCTGCTCGGGCACGGGCGCCGCCTCGTCGAGACCGTGCCGAACCGCGCCGCCAATGTGGAGTTCGCCGCCCTGGCCGGGGTTTGCGGCACGTACGCCCTGCCGACTATCCTTGCACGCCTGCAACGCGGCATCCTGCGCGCGATGGCCCTGGAGCGTTACCTGCTCGTCCGCGCCGCAAAAGGCCGCGACATCGGGTTCGTGTACTACAAGGACCCGCGCGACCGCGCGGCGGCCAAGCCGCCCGCCGAACCGCAAGGGGGGCCAAACGGGGCACAAGACGGCGAGTCGGCAAGCGAAGTCGTGGATGACCGGGCCAAGCCCGGCCAGGACGAAAGGGCGTCCAAGCCAGACCCTGACGAAAGGACGGCTAAGCGCCCCGCGTTCGACCCCGATGATCTCCGCATTCCGACGACCGAGGAACTCGATGCCGAAGTGCGCCGCCGGCCATTCGGCCGCACCATCCTCGCGATTTGCATGGACCTTGCCGTCATCCCGAGTTTCTGCACCGGCGCATTCTGGAACCAGATATCCGACACGCTCATGAACTACGGTGGCAGCTTTACCACGCTGTTTAAAATCAGGGCACACCGCGAGATATCGTTTCAGAAAGAGCGGGACAAGAAGCCGGACACCTGGAGCTTCGAATGGAAGTTCCCGCCACCGGAGACAGTCCGCCAGGTGCTGGGGTACATGATCGGCGAGCCGCCGGCGTTGGAGCCTTTCGATCCACTGCTGGCCACCGCTCCACCCTGACTTTCATCGTCCCGAACAGGCGTCGCACCCTCTGATTCCGGGGGCGCTTGCGCGCGCGCATCGGCCCGATCGCATCTCCCCGAAGCACCAATCGGATCGTCACCGGGTCGAACGATGCCGTGGTCCCATCCAACTCGTTACGACATTGCGCAGTTTGTGCATTCACCCGATGGCCCCGGGGACACGACGGGTCGAAGGAGAACGCACCGCTCCGGCAATCCAGATGCACAGGCCGGGCGTGCAAGTGTCCGCGCCAAACGGCGGCTGGTCTGACCTTTGTCAACGCAGTGTTTTGGTTCATCATGCCGGCCGGCGATACGAGGACGTCTCCATGTCAGACCAGGCAGAAGATTTGCGGGCGGAAACGGGTGAACTGCACGCCCTGCTGGCGACCCTGACCGAAGCGGATTGGGACCGAGCGACGCTGTTTAAGGGGTGGACGGTGAATGACATCGTGCAGCATTTGCACGACAGCGATCTGATGGCCGCGGCGTCGGCAGCGGGACCGGTCCCGTTCAACCGTCGGCGCACTGAAATCCAGACCCGCCGTGACACCGGCCTGACCCGCGTCCAGGAGGCTCGGGATCGACTGGGCCACCTGATCGGGAAGCGCCTGCTGGACCGCTGGTATGCGGAGGTTTCGGCGCTGTGCGACACGCTCTCGGCGCTGCCGTCGAACGCCAGGCTGACCTGGTACGGCCCGGACATGGGCGTGCGCATGTTCACCACAGCGCGCCAGATGGAGACCTGGGCGCACGGTCAGGCCATTTACGATCTGATGGGTGCCGCGCGGCAGCCGACGGATCGGCTGCGCAATATCGCCGAGATCGGGGTGCGTACCTATGGCTGGACGTTCGCCAATCGCGGCGAACCGCTTCCCGGACCCGCGCCGTATGTGCGTCTGGAGGCGCCCTCGGGCGCCGTGTGGGAGTGGAACGATCCGTCGCCCGATAACAGCGTGTCCGGTACTGCGTTGGACTTCTGCCTGGTTGTCACGCAGGCCCGAAACATCGCCGATACGGGTTTAACGGTCATCGGCGAGCCGGCTCGCGTCTGGATGAGTCGGGCGCAGTGCTTTGCCGGGCCACCGGAAAGCCCGCCGTTACCAGGTGCGCGTTTGGGCGGTGCGGGGTGATAATCCTTTCATATAAGCGACTGTTGATCATGAGGTACTGCCGCCACCTACGTCATGGCCCGGCTTGTCCGGGCCACCGCATCACGTCAGGTGGCGGCTTGCCCAAGCCAATTCTCGCGGCACCTGTGCCGCCACAGGTGGCCCGGACAAGCCGGGCCTTGACGATGGGGGCCTTCCTGTAACGAGACGTGAGACTCCATGAGGGATGTCCCCTAACCCCAGCCCCGCGCCAACTTGCGCACGGCAGTGGAGGCGTTGCGTTTGCCCTCGCCGGCGTAGTCCTCGTGCCAGTCCTCGATCTTTCCGGGATCGTAGAGATAATTGACCATCAGGGTGGCGCTCTCTTTCGCCCCCTTTTCGGAGGTATCGCCGCTCATGTTCAGACGCTCGATCCGGGCGCCGTTGGACAGATGGAAATGGGCGACCGGGTCTTTCGCGCGTTTGCCGCTGGCTTCCACCATCAGATAATGCGCGGCCAGCCGGGTCAGCACCGGTTCGGTGGTCTTCCGGAAGGCCGTGTCGCGCCACCAATACCGTTTGGCCAAAATCCCCGCCAACGCCTGACAGCCCGTCTCGGCGGAAAGCGCCGACGCGAGGCTGGCGGACTCCTCGTCGCTCAGGAAGTCCTGTTCGTCCAGGGCCAGCTTCGCGTCCAGCCAGCGGCGGAAACCCGGAATCGGCGACAGCGTGGCGAACGTCCTCAGGTTGCGGAATTCGCCCGACAGTTCCTCGACCACGCGCTTGATCAGGAAGTTGCCGAAACTAATCCCCGCCAGCCCGGTCTGGCAGTTGCTGATCGAGTAGAAGATCGCGGTATCCGCCGTGGCCGGGTCCTGCACCGGGGCTTTTTCATCCAGCAAATCCTGCACGCTGCCGGCCAGCCCCTTTACCAGGGCGACCTCGACGAAGATCAACGGCTCTCCGGGCATGCGCGGGTGAAAGAACGCATAGCAGCGGCGATCGGAATCCAGCCGGTTCTTCAGGTCGCGCCAGGACCGGATCGCATGCACCGCCTCATACGTCACCAATTTTTCCAGCAACGCGGCGGGGCTGTTCCAATCGATCCGCTGCAATTCCAGAAAGCCGATGTCGAACCACGCGGCGAGCAAGCCGCGCAGATCGGCATCCAGCGCCGTGAGCAGTTTGTCACCCGCACGCAGTTTCAGCAGCGACCCGCGCAGATCGACCAGGAACTTCCTTCCGTCCGGGATCGAGGTAAACTGCGTCAGCAGCTTCAGCCGGGGTGGTTCCAGCGCAATGCGCAGCGCCGCCTTGGCGGTCGCCCGTTCCGCCGGGTCGGCGGCGGCTTTGACCTCTTCATACGCCGCGGCCACGGCATCGGGGTCGGAATCGAACCCGGCAAGCGTCAGCAGGAACGCCTTCCGCCCCGCCTCGTCCTGCGACAAATACGTCTGCGCCAGTTTCGCCGCTCGGTTGCGGGCACTGACCTCGCCACCGCGCCCGGCCAGGCACGCTTGCATCTGCGCTTCCAGGGTTTCATCCACCTCACCCGAGACGCTGGACGCCATGTCGCGCCATGCCTCGGTGATTCGCCTGATGGCACGATCCAGCAGACCGGTGGAAACAGCTTCGCTCATGCAGGCCTCAGTTCCGATGAAAACGGGCCAAGCATAGCGTGCGTGGCCAGAAAGTATCGTCTCATGATTCGTTCGCGATCGCACGAATCAGTGCGGGTAGCAGGTCTTCCACGACCAAACCCGGGCCGGCCAGTTCGGCGGCTCGCCCGTGCAGGTAGGCGCCCGCCGCGGCGGCTTCCCAGGGAGACATTCCCTGCGCCAGAAGCCCGCCGATCACGCCGGACAGGACGTCTCCCGCACCGGCGGTCGCCAACCAGGGTGGCGCGGACAGGTTGATCGCGGCGCGTCCGTCGGGTGCCGCGATGATCGTGTCGGCGCCTTTCAACAGCACGACGGCGCCGGTTCGCGATGCGGCCTCGCGGGCGGCGGATAACCGGCCGGCTACCGGTGCGCCGAAGACCCGGGCGAATTCTCCGGCGTGGGGTGTCAGAACGGCGGCGCCGCGCAATGCGTCCGGATCGCCGGTGAAGGCGGAGAACACATCGGCATCGCCGACAACGATCCGGTTCGCCGCGACCAGTGCGAGGAAGACGGATCGGGCTTCCTCCGGACCCAGGCCGGGGCCGCAAATCCAGACTTTCCGCCGGTCATCTTCCAGCAACGTCGCGATGGCGGCCTCGGACACCAAAAGGCCGGGTTCGCCGGATCGGTACGTTTCAGCAGCCCCGCGCGCGGCGATCGTCACCATACCGGCCCCGGCACGGCGAGCGGCTTCGGCGGCCAGGCGGGCGGCGCCGGTCATCGACGCACCACCGACGACGGTGACGTGACCGCGGGTGTATTTGTGGGATTCGGTGGTCAGAGAGGGCAGGCGCCAAAGCCCCGGCAGATTGGCGAAGGTGGATGGGACGATTTCCTGCAACACTGTGTCGGGAATGCCGATGTCGGCGAGTTCGATGCGGCCGCACAGGTCCCGCCCCGGCAGCAGCAGATGCCCCGGTTTCAGGCGGAAAAACGTCACCGTCAGTTCGGCGGCAGGAGCATACCCCAGCGTCAGGCCGGTGGCGCCATCCAATCCGGATGGAACGTCCACGGCCACGATCCGGCGCGCGGCTTTCAGCGTCTCGGCGACCAGACCATCGACCGGGCGAGCCAATCCAGCGCCAAACACCGCATCGACCACCAGGTCAGACCGGTGTGCTTCCTCGGGCGTGAACGGGACCATCGGACCAACCCAAAGCCGGGCCGCTCCGGCCGCATCCGACCCGGCACGCGGCGCGGCCAATGCGGCGACACGGACCGGCCATCCGTCTTGCGCCAGAAACCGAGCGGCGATGTAGCCGTCGCCGCCGTTGTTACCGGGGCCGGCGAGGACCAGAACCCGGCATCGTTTGATGTGACGCTGGATCGCACGGGCCACGGCACGGCCGGCCGCCTCCATCAAGACCGGGCCGGGATGGCCATGCCGTTCGGCCGCCTGATCGGCGCGTCCCATTTCGACCGGTGTCAGCAAGGCGGTTCGGCCGCGCAGGCGGCGTATAAGGGCAGGATCGAAACCGGGGATCGGCGTGTCGGTCATCGTCATGGATCGTGATCCTTCGAACGGCGGTCCCGGCTGCAAATCGTCGCTTGCGCGACGCATTCAGGATCCAATCCCACCGTCATGGCCCGGCTTGTGCGGGACACCTATGGCGGCAGGAGCGTGGGTAGTTGGCCAGGACAATCCGGCCATGACGGTGGGGCAATGGCGTCCGATCCGGCCCGGCGATATAATGTGGCGCCTCAGCACGCTGATCGCAATTGCATCTGTCTGAACAGGGCAGAGAAAAAGCTCGTTATCATACGCGGACGCGGGTAAGGCTACGTTTGTCTTTTTGGTGAAACGACGATGAAGCGGCTCTGGACGACCGGCTTCGGTGTGCTCTTCGGGCTCGCTCTTATTCTGGCGACCGTTTCCTGGACCAGCTACACCGCTTCTTCCGACCGTATCGAGGCCCGAACCCGGGAGGCGCACACAAAGGACGTGCTGGCGGAGGCACAGAAAAGCCTGTCAGCTCTCCAGGATGCCGAAACCGGCCAGCGCGGCTATATCATCACCGGACGCACCGATTTTCTGGAGCCTTACGAAATCGGCCGGGCTAATCTGTATTCGAGTCTTGAGCGGCTCGCGGACCTGACCTTGGACAATCCGGACCAGATGGTTCGCATCGGCGAATTGCGCATGGCCGTCGCGGCCAAGCTCGCCGAACTCGCCGAAACCATTGTTTTGATGCATGCCCGCGACCAACCGGGTGCGATTGCGATCGTCAGCAGCGGTATCGGCAAGGACAGGATGAACGCGGCGCGCGCGGTTCTTGCCGCGATCAGCGCCGAAGAAGATCGGTTGTTGGTCACCCGCCACTCGGCCCTTATCGCCGCGGCGGAGCGCGAACGCCTGATGACCTTCTCGCTCATTGCGGTGGGCGTCGTCATGCTGCTGGCGGCAATCGTGGCGACGATCCGGGCGGTGCTGTCAATAGAACGCGGCAAACTGTCGCAAGCGGCGGTCGCCTCCGAGGCGCGATTGCGGTTGTTCGTGGACCGTGCGCCGGCCGCCATTGCCATGTTCGACACCAAAATGCGTTATCTGGCCACCAACCAGCGCTTCCTGGAGGACTACGGCCTGAACGAGGCGGCCGGGGCGGCCGCGCTGATTGGCCGCGGCCACTACGAAATATTCCCGGAAATTCCCGAGCGCTGGCGCGACATTCATGCTGCCGTGATGGCGGGTGGATCGCTTTCGTCGCAGGACGATTCCTTCCTTCGCATGGACGGTCATATCGAATGGGTGCGGTGGGAAATGGTCCCCTGGCATCAGACGGATGGTACCGTCGGCGGGGCGATGCTGTTTTCCGAGGTCGTTACGGCGCGTAAGCAGGCCGAATTGCGGCGGGCGTTCATGCTCGACTTCGCGGAGAGTCTGGCAGCCGCACCGCACGACGGAACCGCCTCGGCGGTTGCCCTGCTCGGTCGTCACCTCGGGGTGAGTCGAGCCGGTTATGGCGACGTGGACACGGCGGAGCTACAGGTCGCGGTCGTCCACGAATATACCGAAGGCGCGGTACGATCCACGGTTGGCACGCACCGCCTCGCCGCGTTCGGGCGACAGATCGTCCACGACCTGCTTGCCGGTCGCACGTTGGTGGTCGAGGATGTCACGACCGACCCGCGCACACAGGCGACGAGCGATGCCTATCTGGCGGTCGGCAACCGCTCCCTCTTGGTGGTGCCGATCCTGGCCGATGGGTGTCTGAGGGCAACCCTGCACCTCGGCCATCATTCGCCGCGTGTCTGGACGCCGGACGACGTGCAACTGGCGCAGGACGTCAGCACGCGGATTTGGTCGGCTGCCGAACAGGTTCGGGTGAAGGACGCGCTGGCCGAGACGGCGGAGGAATTCCAGACCCTGGCCGACGGGATTCCCACATTGTGCTGGATGGCGGAGCCGGATGGCCACATCTACTGGTACAACAAGGGTTGGTACGACTACACCGGTACCGTCGCCGCCGATATGAAGGGCTGGGGCTGGCAGTCGGTGCATGATCCGGAGGTATTGCCCTCCGTCATGCGACGCTGGGGCGCCTCGCTGAGTGCCGGGGTCCCGTTCGAAATGACGTTCCCGTTGCGGGGCGCCGATGGCGTGTTCCGTCCGTTCATGACACGCGTTGCCCCGGTGCGCGGCGACGACGGCAAGGTCCGGCGCTGGCTGGGCGTCAACACCGATGTGACCGAGGCGGCGGAGCGGGAGGCGACGCTTCACCACGTGGCGAATGCGCTGCGCGACAGTGAAAACCGGTTACAGTTGATCTTCGACACCGCCCCGGTGGGGTTCCTTATCGGTGAGGCCCCGTCGGGCCGGCTGATCGCGGGTAATCCACAGGCGGACGCGATGTTTCATCAACCCATGATCTATGAGGGCAGCGAGGATCGCTATCTGGATCTGGTAACTTGTCATCCGGACGGAAGGCGGGTGGAGCCGGCGGAGTTCCCGATGACACGCGCCCTTGCCGGCGAAGCGCGTCCCGAGCTCGAAGTTCTGCAATATCATCGTGATGGCACACAGACCTGGATGCGGTTTATCGCCGCGCCGATCAGGACCGATGGCCGGATTACCGGCGCCATGGTTGCCGTGCTCGATATCGATCGCAAGATGCGGGCCATGCAGGCGTTGTCGGAGATCCGTAACGACCTGGAGCGGCGGGTGACGGAAGAAGTGGAGGCGCGCGAAGCGGCGCAGGTGCGGCTGATCCAGGCCGAAAAGCTGACGGCGCTTGGTCAACTCGCGGGCGGCATCGCGCACGACTTCAATAACGTCCTGCAGGCCGTTTCGGGCGGCACCGTTCTGATCCGGCGGCATGCGGACGATCCTGAGGCGGTGAAACGGTTTGGTGCGATGGTCGAACACGCGGCGCGGCGCGGCGCATCCGTGACACGGCGGCTGCTGTCATTTGCGCGCCGTGACGAACTGCGGGCGGAGCCGGTGGTCGTTCCTGTCTTGCTGGAGGGCTTGCATGAGATCCTCACGCACACGCTCGGTGCCGGGGTCATGGTGCAACTGGACCTTGAACCGGGGTTGTCGCTGGTGCTGGCGGATCGGGGCCAGTTGGAAACCGTGCTGGTCAACCTGGCCACCAATGCACGCGATGCGATGCCGGACGGCGGTGCGATCATCATCTCGGCCCGTGCGGAGACAGTCTCGCAGGATGCGCATCCCTCGGGTCTTGCCCCCGGGGACTATGTTCGTATGGCGGTCGCCGACACGGGACTGGGGATGGATGCGACATTGCTGGCCCGCGTCGTCGAACCGTTCTTCACGACCAAGGAAGCTGGCAAGGGGACGGGTCTCGGGTTGCCCATGGCGCGCAGTTTCGCCGAACAATCGGGCGGCGCGCTGTCCATTGCGAGCGAACCGGGGCGGGGGACGATTGTGACGATCTGGTTGCCGGTGACGAGTGCCCGGACGGAATCGGAAGTCCTGGCGGATATCGTTACTTTTACGGAGGGTCAGCGCGAACCCAGGATCCTGTTGGTGGATGACGACGATATGGTGCGGGAGTTGCTGGCCGATGAACTGACCGACCGGGGATATGACGTCCTGCAAGCCGAATGCGGCGCCGATGCCATCAGCTTGCTGGACCTGGGTGAGGCTGTGGACCTGATCGTGTCCGACCTGTCGATGCCGGGCATGGACGGCGTCATGGTGATCCGGGAGGCGCAGGCGCGCCGGCCGCGACTGCCCGCGATTCTGCTGACGGGGTATGCCGGGGACGCCGCGACATTGGCGGTCGGTGCGGCGATCGTCGGGTCGTTCAGTCTGCTGCGCAAGCCGATTACCGGCGCGCAACTGACCGACCGGGTGGAGACGATGCTTGAGGCGATGTTGGTGCCGTAAACGGCGGGCGCTGTCCGTGGCACACGATCCGGGGTAATCTGCCTTCCATGCGTGCCCCCGACAGACTGACCGCATACCTGCTGGAATTGCTGGCTCCGCTCGGACCTGTGTCGGCCCGGCGGATGTTCGGTGGCGTCGGACTGTTTCACAGCGGCACGATGTTCGGGTTGATCGCGCGGGAGGAGTTGTTCCTCAAGGTGGGCGACGCCAACCGGGCGGCCTACGAAGAGGCCGGGGAAGCGCCGTTCAGCTATGAGACAAAGAACGGAACGAACACCATCGGTTCGTACTGGCGCTGCCCGCCGGATTTGCTGGACGACGCGGACAGTTTTCGGGAATGGGCGCGCGCCGCGGTTGACGTTGCCGGCGTGGCGGCCCGAGGCAAACCCAAAACACCGCGCAAGAAAGCCGCGCTGGCTTAGCCCGATACTTCGGTGCGCCCCGAACCAACGGGACTCGATCAATTGGCGGCGCACCCCTACGTGTTGGGCACCGAAACCTCCGACCGAGGATTTTCTGGTCGGGCGGGCGGTGAAAGGTCATCGTGGGAGATCCTCTTTGCAGAACCTGGTCACAACCCAATCGGCTTTACCCGGGTCCAAAATGCACCCTCGGGAAGAACATTACCGAATTCCGAGCCATATCGAGGGATTGAACCTGTTCCTCCGCCGGCTGCCGCCGCTGGAGCAGCAGACCGATGCACGCCGGGTCGTTCTGTATGTTCATGGCGGCTCGTTTCCATCGGCGTTGTCGATCGCCCATCCGTTCGATGGCCGGTCCTGGCGCGACGCATTGTCCGAGCGTGGCTTTGATGTGTGGGGCCTCGATTTCCTTGGGTTCGGCGCATCCGATCCTTATCCGGAGATGGCGGGTCCAGCCGAAGCAGCCGCGGCGCTCGGTCAGGCCGATTGCTCCGCCCGCCAACTTGAGCACGCTGTGCGATGGATTTGCACGCATCTGACGGTGCCGCGTCTGTCCATTATCGCGCATTCATGGGGTACGATCGTGGCGGGCCGGTTCGCCGGGACGTGTCCCGATCTGGTGGACCGGATGGTCTTCTTTGGTCCCGTCACATGGCGGCCTCCCGGTACCGAACCTCAGCGCTTTCCCGCGTGGCGGCTGGTCTCGCTGGACGATCAATGGCAGCGGTTTACCGCGGATGTGCCTGCCGGTGAGGTGCCCGTCCTGTCTCGGCGTCACTTCGCCGACTGGGGCTTGTCGTATCTCGACGCGGACCCGGAAAGCCGCACCCGGTCGCCGGCCAGCGTGAAGGTACCCGGTGGTCCGTGGCAGGACATCGCGGACGCAGGGTCGGGCCGATTGGCCTACGATCCCGGACTGATTCGGGCGCCGGTCGCGACCATCCGGGGCGAGTGGGACAGTTTGGCGACCGATGCCGATGCGCGTTGGCTGTTCGACGCGCTACGGGCGTCACCGATACGGCGGGACGTGAAGATTGCCCGCGCCACCCATCTGATGCACCTGGAGGAAAACCGCTACGCCCTGTATCGCGAGACAGAAGCCTTCCTGAGTGGCGGCGATTGTCCTGCCGGTTGAGACGTGTGAGGAGCAACCCATGTTTGCCGTGATCTTTGAAGTAACGCCGTATAAGGATCGTTGGGATGACTACCTCGGTCTGGCGAAAATGCTGAGGCCGGAGTTGGAGGCAATCGATGGTTTCATCGACAACGAGCGGTTCGCCAGTCAGCGCACCGCAGGCCGGGTGCTTTCGCTCTCGACCTGGCGCGACGAGAAAGCGGTGATCCGCTGGCGAACGCTGGCGGCGCATCACGCGGTGCAAGAGAAGGGCCGATTCGAGGTGTTCCAGGATTACCATTTGCGTGTCGGCGAATTCACCGCCGACAGCGATATGCCGCCGGGGCAGAATCTACTCCAGCAGCGTTTCGATGAAACCGAAGTGGGGGAGGCCAAGTGTGTGACGATCAGTGAGTATTCATCGGTGAACGGCCGGCCGGCGGCGTCCGATTGCGGATTGCCGGTGATTGGACAGCATGGCCTGCTTGATATCGAAGTCTATGATAGTATCACCAATCCTGGAAAGTTGTTGGTGCTTGGCTCCCGGGTCCGCAGCGTCATCGCCGAGGCCGGGGTGCCGAAGGCGCCGCCGCAATGCACGTTTCGCCATCGTGAAGTGCGGGTGATCCGCGACTATGGCATGCGTGATCGCAGAGAAGCGCCGCAATATTACCCGCAGGTGGACCGGCGGGCGCCTTAGTATCGAACGACTGGATCAGGCCGTTAGTTCCCGTTGCGCTGATGACGGCGCAACGATCCGGCGTTTGGACACGCGGATCGTTCGCGCCATGCATAGGATCAGCAGCGCCGCCGGTGCCAGCGGCCCAATGGGAACATGGGCTAACTGGCCAAGGTGACGTGAGAGCAGCGGGACAAGGAAGCAAAAGAACAGCGCGAGCTTTTCCATTGGCAGGAACCCGTTGTCCCGGCCGGCTCGGGCCAGCCAACCGATGGCCACGGTCAACAGCATAAGGTCGTACACCAGCGCCAACGGCACGCTGAGAAGGATCCCCGCGGCCAACGCCGCCGAACGTTCGGCCGGACCTGGATCGCGCCACCAGATCCAACCAACCGAGCCGACGGTCAAGACAGATGCCACGGATTGCACAATATGCCCGGTGTCCGCCCCGGCGCCGAGAACCCGGGCCGCACCATAGGGTGTGATGAAGCCGGCGAGGTCGATCTGGCCCATTTCGTAGACCTCGCGCGCCCCGCCCAGCGTTACGAGGTAGGCGCGCCAGGGCTCGATCCCGAACAGAAGGACCGACAGACCGAGCAGGGCTGCCACGGTGGACGCTGCCGCGCCGAACGTCCGCCAGCGGCCACCGGCGGCCAGCGCGATCGGGGCCAGCAGCGCGAGATGCGGCTTGTAACACAGCAGGCCAAGCAGCACCCCGGCCAGCACCGGCCGTTCGTCCAGTAACAGCGTCATGCCGCCCAGTAATGCCGCCGTCAGAAACGAGTTCTGCCCCAGTCCGAGGGTCCAGAACACGGCCGGATAGGCCAGAACGGGGAGGCACCAGCCCCAGCCGCCGGATCGCAGAATGCCGCGCATCACGCATAACCACGCGCCGAGGGTGGTGGCCTGGAAGGCGATGAAACTCACCAGATACGGCAGCAATGCCAGCGGCGCGCAGAGCAACAGATAGACGGGCGGGTAGAAGAAGAATTGGTAGGCGCTGCCGGGTACGGTTGCGGCTGTCTCGGCCGCGGCGTGGGCGAGGCGGTCATAAGCCAGAGCCGGTGTGCCCGCCAGCGCGAGCTTGCCGGCGGCATAGAAACTGACGAAGTCGGTCGACGTGGGCGGATCGATCGGGATGAACACGTCATGGTGCCACAGGATCAGGAACCCGAGGAGCAGTACATTCAATGCCAGCAATATGCCGCCCCACGAGAGGATGCGGTCACGGTTGAGCCAGTCGGCCCGGGCAAGAGCGGCCAACCAGCGGGTCAGCGCGGGGTTGACGGTCATGTCGAGATCCGGCGGTTGGAGGGCAGGTTTTGATCCGGGCATTCTGTTAAAATAGCGATACAGATGGGCGTCACGCAATAGTTTCGCTTGCTCCTGCTGAGGTACAACGAGATGTGATTGCGATCACCGTGACGGCGTCTCTTGACCGACCGCCGGGGCAATCCGTGCCGGTCGTTGGCCGGCAAGCGTGCATTGGGATGGCCGTGGACCGCCATCGGGCATGCATACGATCGAACCCGGACGAACCCCGTTCCGAGCGGTTAAAGGTGGTTGGGCAGCAACACAAAGAGAATGAGAAATGAAAGCGAAAATCATCCTTCTCCTTCGCACCAAATTGTTATTCCCGCATTGAATCCATCTCCTTGCGCTCGGTTTCTGACCTCGATAAAGCCGCGCACTTCGCTGTGAGCCTGAGCCGCCGCGACAGAGGTTCACAAATGATAAATTATACCAGTGGCACATGGCTTCGACGTAGTATTCGTTATTATAGTGACCTGTAAGTCGGCATGTCTGTGAATTGGAGGCCATCGCCGCACTCTCGGGCCGGGTACGCGTTGATCCTGGGTTCGACGTGGATGGCTATCGTGATGCTCCTCACGAGCGGTTGGCTGGTACACCTCAATTTGTCACGGCAGACGGACGACGCAGCAATGGTTGCCGGCGAAGTGCATACAGCCGAACTGGCTGGGGCGCTGCTTTCGACACTGAAAGACGCGGAAACCGGGCAGCGCGGATTTCTTCTCACCGGGGACCTGTCTTATCTGGCTCCTTATGAGTCCGCCCTTGCCAGGCTGGACCGGGATTATGCCCAACTTGAATCAGCCCCATTGTTGACCGGAGAGCGACAGAGCCTCATCGACCGCATTCGCGTCCTGGCCTCCTTGAAGTTGGAGGAATTGGGCAGGACGATCGCGCTTTATAAGGCAGGTCAATCCGCGGCGGCGCTGGCTTTGGTGCGAACCAATCAGGGCGAGCAAACCATGGACGCGATCCGCGCGGCCATCGACGCTTTCCAGCGCACTGTCACCGTTCGGCTCGCGAACATTTCAAATCGTAGTCGAAATGTCATTGGTTGGGGTGTTGTCATTGGTGTCGGCGTCATGGCCGCTGTATTGCTGGTCCTGGTGGCGCTCAGCCAAAATCGTGCGCGGCGTCAGACCGCGGTCAGTCTGTATCGGTTGGAACGATTTACCCGCGCCTTTGGTTTGACCCAGGGAATGATGCGGGACCTGGACGGCCGCATCAGCTTTTGGAGCGTCGGCGCTGAGCGGCTGTACGGCTATCGACCGGATCAGGCGCTGAGTCGCATTAGCCATGATTTGTTGCAAACCGGCTTTCCGCGGCCGTTACCCGAGATCCAGGCGGCGCTTTTGCGCGACGGTCAGTGGCAGGGGGACCTGGCGCATGTGCGCGAGGACGGCTCGCGGTTGTTTGTTGCCAGCCATTGGGCATTGCATCGCGGCAATGCCGGCGAGGCGGATGTGATCATCGAAAGCAACAATGACATTACCGGCCTTAAGCGCGCGGAATCGGACTTGCGGGAGAGTGAACTGAAACTGCGGCTGGCCCTTGGGGCATCCGACCAGGGAGTCTGGCAGTGGGACGTGTCGGGCAACGGCACCGAGATGACCTGGGATTCGCGCGGGAAGGCATTGTTTGGTTTTGCTGACGATGCGGGGGTGAATTATGAGTGCTGGACCGAGACCTTGCCAATCGAGGCACGCGCGCCGGCTCGGGAGGCGATGCAGCGGGCCTTGGATCCGGCGATCCCCGACGACGATTACAACTTTGAGCATCAGGTTTTGCGGCGGGATGGCGCGGTGATCTGGGTTGCCGCGGCTGGCCGGGCCCTGTTTGAAGCCGATATATCGGTGCCCGCCGGGCGGCGTGTGAAGCGGATACTGGGTACCGTCCGTGATGTATCGAAAAGAAAACGAGCTGAATCGGAATCCCAACATGCGAGCGACCTGCTGCGGACGATTGTCGAGACGGTGCCGGCATTGATCTATGCCAAGGACCAGAACGGCCGCATGCTGGTCGCCAACGCGCCGGTTTTGCAACTGATTGGTAAGCCTCTTGACGAAGTGCTGGGGCTTTCGGATTACGAGTTCCAGGACGATTCCGAGCAGGCTGAGGCGGTCATGCGCAACGACCGCCGCATCATGGAGCAAGGGCAAACCGAAACACTGGAAGAAACGGTCAATGGACCGGACGGACTGGCTCGCACCTGGATTTCGACCAAGGCCCCGATGCGTGGAGCGGACGGCGATGTGGTTGGCCTGGTTGGCATCTCGGTTGAAATCACCGAACAGAAGCGGGCGCAGGATCGTCTGCGGCTGATGGTCAACGAGCTGAATCATCGGGTTAAGAACTCGCTTTCCACCGTCCAGGCGATCACGTCGCAGACGTTGCGCGCGATAGATCCGGAGCTTCGGCGAAGCCTGGATAGCCGTCTGCTGGCGCTGGCGGCGGCGCATGACGTACTGACGCGGGAGAACTGGGAACGTGGTACGTTACGCGCTGTTGTTTCGGAAGCACTGCTGCCGTTCGATGGCTGGGACGCGGCCCGGTTCTGGATATCGGGTCCGCCGGTATCGTTGCGTCCGACAGCGGTTCTGGCGATGGCGATGGGACTGCACGAATTGGCAACGAACGCGTTGAAATACGGGGCGTTGTCGGATGCCGCTGGTCGTGTCGAGATACGCTGGGAAACGACAGGCGGAGACGATCCATCGCTGTGTCTGGTGTGGACCGAGCGCAATGGGCCATTGGTTTCTCAGCCGGTTCGACGGGGGTTCGGCACGCGCCTGATCGAACGTATGCTGGCGCAGGATCTGCGTGGCGCCACCCGGATCGATTTCGATGATCCGCGGGGTGTCGTCTGCCGTATCGAGGCGCCCTTGGCGGAGGTGATCGCGACGGCCGGAACGCTGTCGTTTCCGCGTGTTGGCGGCTTGTAGGAAGGATCGGCGATGCTGGCCGGGACGCGTGTGCTTGTCGTGGAAGACGAAGCGCTGATCTCCATGATGCTGGAGGATTATCTTCTGGAGATCGGATGCCGGGTGGTTGGAACCGCGGCCAGGGTGGAGGACGCGCTGGAAATGGCACGCGTTGTCTCGATGGATGTTGCGGTGCTGGACGTAAATCTGGCCGGGAAAGTCAGTTATCCGGTGGCGGAAGTTTTACGGGCGAGGAATATTCCGTTTCTGTTCGCAACGGGCTACGGGACAGCGGGTTTGCCGGTTGAATTGCGGGGCTCCCCGGTTTTGTCCAAGCCGTTCCTGCTCGATCAGTTGGAAAAAACTTTGCGGGCCTCATTAGGGTTATAGGTCGGTGCGCTTTCGGAGGGGCCTGACAAATCTTGGGCCGTCATCCGCAAAGCCGGTGGCGCGGCAGAACGCGTGCAAGGCGGGTGCGTCCGGCGGCGCCAATAGCTGAAGCGCACCGCAGCCAGCGACGCGAGCGGCTTGCGAGGCGGCCTTCAGCAGCAGTCGGCCGATGCCACGGCGCCGCTCGTCGGGGCCGACCAGGAGCGTGGTAATCTGTGCCGTTGGCTGATCGGCGTCCAGCGTCCGATACCAATGCACCACGACAAGGCCGGAAGGCGGTCCCCATTCGGCCGCGATCAAGGCCGCCCCCGGCTCGTGCCGCAAGGCGTCGAGTCGATCCGCCATGACGCGCGGCGATACCGCGTGACCGGCCGTGAGCAGTAGCTCGCATAAGCCTTGTGCGTCACCGCTTGTCGCCGCGCGGATCTCCAGCCCGTAGCGGGTTTTCAAATTCCATCTCCATTGCCCGGCCCTTATCATGCCGGATATTTTCTCGTTCGGCTGCTCCCCGCCCGGCGGTGTGGTCAGCGGCCGCCAATCTATCTATCCTTGGGTCCAAGCGATTGAGGAACGAACCGAGATGACCGAACCAACGGGCCCGCTGAAGGGATTCCGCATTCTTGACCTGACGACCGTCCTGTTCGGCCCGTTCGGCACGCAGACTCTCGGCGACTGGGGGGCGGAGATCATCAAGATCGAATCCCTGACCGGCGATACCTGGCGCCATTCCGGTCAGTTCCGCAACCGGGGCATGAGCGGTCAGTTCATGGCGGTGAACCGCAACAAGCGCAGCCTGGCGCTGGATCTGAAACACCCGGACGGTCAGGCCGTGCTGCGGCGGCTGCTGCCGACGGTTGACGCGCTGGTCAGCAATATCCGCCCCGCGGGTCTGGGTCGGCTGGGTTTTAGTTACGAGGCCTGCAAGGAGCTCAATCCCAAGATTATCTACGCCGTTGCCACCGGCTTCGGCCAGGATGGCCCCTGGCGCGCTCGGCCGGCCTTCGACGAGATCATCCAGGCGGCGTCCGGTTTCGCCTCCGCCATGGGCACGGATGAAGAACCAGCCTTCGTTCCCAGCCTGATCGGCGACAAGATCTGCGGCATGGCGCTGACCTCCGCTGTGACCGCCGCGTTGCTGCACCGCGAGCGCACCGGCGAGGGCCAGATGGTGGAGGTGCCGATGCTGGAGACGCTGGCGGCGTTCAACAGCATCGAAATGTTCGGCGGCTATGCGTTTATCCCGCCGGTCGGGCCGTCCGGCTACAAGCGCATGAAGGCGCGGCGGCCGGTGAAGACCAAGGATGGCTGGCTGACCATGCTGCCTTACTCCGGGAACAATTGGTGTGCGTTCTTCGAGGCTGTCGGGTTGCCGGAATGCATCGAGGAATACGCGGTGCGCGATCCCGTTTCGCGGGCACAGAACATCGACAAGATTTACGATCGCATGCGCGATATCGCTCCGTCCCGCACCACGGCGGAATGGGAGGAATTGCTGCTGCGTATCGACGTGCCGCACACGTCGTTCGCGAAGTTGACCGAAATCGCCGAACAACCGCATCTGAAGGCGGTGGGGATGTTCCCGGAGATGGAGCATCCGACCGAGGGCAAGCTGCGTCAGGCGCGTCCGCCGGCTCGTTTCTCCGCCAGTCCGGCTGGGATTCATCGATTTGCGCCGCGGTTGGGGGAGCATACGCGGGAGGTGCTGGCGGGCATGGGGTATGACGAGGCGGAGATCGACAGTTTGATCGAGAGGAAGGCGGTTGGTGTGGGGTAGGGGCCTTAAGGCTCGTACACGATCGGTCATGGCACAGCTTCGTCTCGGTCGGACTAACCTTCCTGGAGTCGGCTTGCCATTGGAACAGATGCCCGCGATATGACCCCGCCGATCGCCGGTCATCGAACAGGAAGAACCCATGCCGCCCCGCCGCTTCATCGCATGTCTTGCCGCGATCCTCGTCTTCACGCTGGGTGCCACATCCGCGCGGGCCGAGGATCTGCCACGCCGCGTCGTCACCGGGCTTGACGCATCCGGCAAGGCCGTCGTGCTGTTCGACACCCGGATCGAGCCGAAACCGGCGGCCCCTGGCCGCAATGCCGCGGTCGATCTGTGGACGACGCACAAGGCTCCGGCCGAGCTATCGGCCGAAGACCTGGCTGGCAAGGGGACCGGCGGCCTATGGCCACCCGATGGTGGCACAGTCCTCCGCATCGTCGATGTCCCACCGGGCAACGCCGACCTGCTGGCGAAGCTGCCGGCTGACTCTCTGATGAAAGTGCTTGGCGACCACGCTCCCAAAAACGGCCGGCCACCACTGGTGGCGAGCATGCATCGCACGCGGACGGTTGACTACGCTGTCATCTTATCCGGGGCGATCGATATGATGCTGGACGACACAACGCTGCACTTCAAACCGGGCGATGTGGTTGTGCAACAAGCGGTCAACCATGCCTGGATCAACCGCGGACCGGAGCCCTGCCGCATCCTCTTTGTTTTAATGGATTCCGAAGCACCGTAGTTCCGGGCGGCCCGTCGATCCTGGCCGTCCTCTTCAGCACGCCCTCGCTACCGTCGCGCGCTGGCGATCCGATACTCCGCCTCCACCTCGACGGGTCCCCCTGCGTCGCCGAGGTCGCGCCGGACTTCTTCCCGGACGGCGTGGCGGATCGCCTCGGGCAGTCCCGCCAGTGCCTGACCGGTGGACGCTCCACCGCGTTCAAAGGGGCCGTAATAGGCATCGAATGACGGCAGGACGAAACTGTGCCTCACAGTATCGGTCTCGATGTCCGCGAAGCCGGCCGCAACGAAGAGCGACCGCAGCCGCGACGCTTCGCCGAGCGCGAACGTGCGCGTAACGGCCTCGGACAAACCGGGGACGTGTCGGGCTATGATGGCATTGATCTGATGATTGTAGGACCGCTCGACAACGGTATTGACCGAGACGGCCACGCGACCGCCTTGGCGAAGCACGCGACGGAACTCGGAGAGACCCCGCACCGGGTCAGGAAAGAACATCAGCCCGAGATTGCACAATACGGCATCGAAACCGCCATCCGCGAACGAAAGCGCCTGCCCATCCTCCACGCCGACTGAAACATTCCGCGCCTTGCCAAGGCGCTCACGCGCCTTCACGGCCATGGACGGCGAGATATCAGCGGCGGTGACGTGGCCGGTGGGTCCGACCGTGGCGAGGGCCGCTTCGGCCGACAGCCCCGTGCCCGTCGCGATGTCAAGGATGGTCATTCCCGAGGCAATGTGGGCGGCTCGCAACAGGAAAGGCATGAAATGCGCGGTGACATGTGCGAAGGCACGGTCGTATTCCGCGGCGGCCTCGTCCTTGAAGACCAGTTCCTCCGCCATCATCACCTCCTGCGTCTTGTCCTTCGACGTTCGGACGGAGTGGTAGCATAGCTGCATCGTTCGCATCGTTCATAAGAATCTGAAAGGTCGTTGCATGGACAGCGCATACTTACCCTCAACCCTGGACTCTCCCGATTGGACGATTCAGGGCATGAAATTCGCCCGGGACGGTGTCGGGGTTGGTTTCATCGATCGTAGGCAAGTTTGGCGTCGTGACCTGCTCAGGGTATGCTAATCAGCAGGGAACAATCGCGGGCAGAACCAATGGCCACGTTTGACAGGATCACCAGCGTTCCGACGATCCTCAATGGTCAACCGACCATCCGTGGTATGCGCCTTACCGTGCGGCGTGTGGTTGAGGCGCTCGCGCTCTATCCCAATTGGGACGATCTGCGCCGGGAATATCCGGAGCTGGAACCCGAGGATATCCGTCAGGCGCCGGCGTTTGCCGCGCGGAACCTCGATGAAAGCGTGCAACCGATCGAAGCGGTTTGAGGCGCCTGCTGCTTGACCAGGGCTTGCCGCGAAGGTCTCGATCCAACCGCGGTTGCCATCCGCCGGACCCGCCGGGGTCGTCACCTCGCCGCCGCGCGCCCTCCTCTGACCGTTGCCGGGGCTGGCATGTCATGCCGGTCGTCGATTTCCTCGAACGTGCGGCCCTTGGGTTCGAACCCGAACACGTAGAACCCGATCACGCCCAGCAGGTACCACGCCGCGAAATAACTCAGTGCGGGACCCAACATGACAAGGTTGGGCGAGGCGGGCCGGATCACATCGCCGGCGCCCATGATCAGCGACAGCCCGAGCGGACCGACGAATTTGCCGCAATTGCCGACGCCGTAGCTCAGGCCCATGCCGCTGGCGCGCAGCCTGGCCGGCCAGATCTCGGCCATATACGGGCCGACGACAGTATAGACCGCGCTGCCGAAAAAGCTTTGCGCCACCATCAGGATAAAGAATAGCGACACCCCGAGGACATAGACGTCGTATAGATAGCCATCCAGCACCATCAGCACCGCCGCCAGCACGCAGTACAGCGTTCCGGCCCCGCGCCGGCCCAGGGGTTCAATCAGTGCAGTGACACTAAAGCGGCCCAGCACGCCCGCAAGATTAACGAAGATCATCAGGAACGCCGCATATTCCGGGGTGATCTTCGGCATCAGCACAAGCACCAGCAGCGTCGGTCCCCACAACCCGAGCGAGGCGCCTCCGGTCTGGGTCAGGCCGGTGAGGCATCCGGACGCAATCAACCGCGGATACCTGAACAACTCTGACCAGCGGGCTTTCTCGAACACCGATACCGTAGTGGGCAGAACGATGGCTTTCGGATCGACCATCAGCGCCCAGGCCAGCGACTGCCGCGCCTCTTCGTGGCGTCCCATCAGCATCAACCAGCGTGGCGATTCCGGCACCCAGTAACGGATCATGAACACCAGTAACAGCGGCGCCAGACCGACCACGAACAGGCCGCGCCAGCCAACGATCGGCAGCAACTGCCAGGCCGCGAGACCGGCCAGCAGGCTGCCGGCCGGCAAAAGCGTTGTGATCAGCGCACTGACCCAGCCGCGTTTGTAGGCGGGGATGAACTCCTGCACCAACGGCAGGTCGATCGTGAAAATGCCGGCGTTGCCGACGCCGACAAAGAAGCGGAAGAACACCAGGAACGCCCAGCCTGGGATGAAGCCGTCCGGACCGGGTGTGAACACCAGAACGCCGGTGGCAAGAGAGATAGTCACCGACGAAAGGATAAACACCGTTCGCCGGCCGATCCGATCGCCCAGCCAGCCCCAATAGAAGGCTCCCGGGACCGCGCCGAGCCCGGAGGCGAGCAGGATGGACCCGCCTTCCCAATAGGTCAGCGACCATTGTTTGGTCAGTGCCGCGGTGACGTAGCCGATCAGAAAGAAGTCAAAGAAGTCGAGCAAATCGGCGATGTTGGCGGTGCAGATAAGTTTCCACTGATTGGTCGTCAGCTTTTTCTGTTGTTCCAGGAGTTCAATCATAACGTTGCCTCCGCTGGCCGGCGGATGACGCGGTGAAGAACCCCGAACGACAGTCTTTGGCCGTCTTGTTCGGGTGGTATCGAGATGCCCAACCGACCACCGTTGGCCGGTAACGCCAGCCAAATCCAGCCTAATCCCGGGGCGGGACAGCGATCAAGGACAATGCATGCACTTATGCGCGCGTGCTTTCTTCATGTCAGGTGAAACAGCGCTGACGGGAACTTGTCCCGGGTCGCTCAATCTCGACAGCGCAATACGGTTGTCGCAGGATATTCGGCTTAACGAATCCGGGAGGAAAATAAAAATGTCCGACTCACCAACGTTCGGCCGCTACGCCGAAATACCTTATGAGAAAATGACGCCGGAGCAGCAGGACGGCTACCGCGCCATGATCGAAAGCCGGGGTGGGCTGCCGGGTCCGAGCAAGATCTGGGTGCATAATCCGAAGCTGGCGAAAGTCGCCGGGCCGTTCGGCGGCCACTTCCATGCCGGGCATTATTCGCTAACCGAGCGGGAACGCGAAATCGCGGTTTGTGTTGTCTGTAGCAGCTTTCATTCGGCCTATCCGACCAGCGCGCACGAGCGGCGTGGCAAGGAAGTCGGTCTCCCAGCCGACAAGGTCGAGGCAATCATCTCCGGCCTGCCAACATCCTTCACCGATGAACGCGAGCAGGTCGTTTACGAGATGGCGATGGCCCTGACCAACGCGCGCTGGGTTCCGAAGGGACTGTTCGACCGCGCGGTCAAGGCGCTGGATCACGTCGGCATCACCGACGTGATTACTCTGATGGGCCATTACAGCAGCGTTTCCATGACGCTGGCCTTTTACGATGTGCCCGCCGGCGCGGTCGGCATGGCACGCTGACCGGCGGTCATTCTTCCGGGCCATCGATCGCGGCGCCGCCGAGTCATGGGTGGCCCGGACAAGCCGTGCCATGACAATGGGAGGGAACTGGTATCGCCCGGGGAGGAAACGCCTACGCCGCCTCTGCCATCGTGGAGCGAAGCCCGCCGACGGTGGTGCGATGCATGTCTCGCACCTCTGTCGCGTCGAACTTCCGCCCGCGATGCATGGTCGCCTGATTGTCCCACATCACCAGGTCGAACTGCTTCCACGCGTGCGCATAGACGAACGCCCGCTGCGTGGCATGCTCGATCAGATCGCGCAGGAAGGCGCGCGCCTCCGGCATCGGCCACCCGACGATCGTTCCGGCGTGCGAGGCGAGATACAGCGATTTCCGTCCGGTCGAGGGGTGCCGCCGGATCAGCCGTTGTTGCACCGGCGCGAACTTCACCCGCTCCTCCTCCGTAAAATCCCCAAAGCCGATCTGTGCTCGGGAAAACAACTGGCTGTGCTCGCACACCAGGCCTTCGCATTCGGCCTTGGTTTCATCGTCCAGCGAGTCGTAGGCGGCCCGCATATCGGCGAATTCCGTATTGCCGCCCTTCGAGGGAATGATTCGTGCCGATAATAAAGAATACTTGGCCGGCACCACTTTGAACGAACTGTCGGAATGCCACAGCCGGGTTCCCAGGCTGAACAGCCGGCGGCGGTCGTCCCGGCCTAAAACCGCACTGTTGGCATCAAGGTTGGAAATATCGTTGATATGCGCGCCCAGGCGTTGATTTTTGGCGTCCTGCAGCGCGTTCGTTGCCAGTTCCAACTCGCCGAAATTGCGGGAGAACACCATCTGCGTCTCATCGGTCAGCTTCTGATCGTGGAAGACCAGTACGCCGAACGCGTCCATGCCCCTTTCGATTGCCGCCGCCTGGTCCGGGGTCAGCGGTTGGGTGATGTCGATGCCCGACGCCTCACCCCCAAAGAACGGGCGAGAAACGGGATCGATCGGACGAATGGATAACGTCATGGCTGGACCTCGCTTACGGACGGCTAATCGTGTGAAGGCCCGCCCGGGATGTCAACATTGGCCGGCTATCGCGGGGCTGCCGGATTTTGAGATCGTCCGGCGTTAAGGTTAGTCTGACCAGGACGCCGCCGTATGGCGGAGCACCAACGGAGGAAACAAAAATGGTTCGGATCGGAGAAATCCAGGGCGAATACCGCGGTACCACTATCCGCGACGACAGCACGCTGGCCGCGTGGCTGGGCAAGCGTACGGAAGTGGCGCTGGAGCCCAACTTGCCGATTATCGATCCGCACCACCATTTCTGGGATCAGCCGCATCGCGGCCACTACCTGCTGCCCGAACTGCTGTCCGACATCGGCGGCGGGCACAACATCGTCTCGACCGTCTTCCTGGAATGCCGGGCGATGTATCGCAAGGACGGCCCGCGCGAGATGGCGGCCCTGGGCGAGGTCGAATTCGTCGCCGGCCTCGCCGCCATGAGCGCGTCCGGTAATTACGGCCCGTGCCGTGTGTCCGAGGTCATCATCGGCGGCGGCGACCTCAGTCTTGGTGCCGCAAACGTGCGTGCATTGATGGAGGCCGAGATTGTCGCCGCCGGCGGCCGTCTGCGCGGCATGCGCCACGGCGTGGCCTGGGACGGTAACCCGGCGATCAGCAATTTCGCGTCCCGCAAAGTGCCGCTGCACCAGGTGATGGACCCGAAATTCCGCGAAGGGTTCGCCCAACTCGCGCCGCTGGGTCTGAGTTTCGAATCGTGGCAGTACCATCCGCAACTGCCGGACGCGATCGATCTGGCGCGTTCCTTTCCGGACACCACCATCATTCTGAACCACGTCGGCGGCATCCTCGGCGTCGGACCCTATGCCGGTCACCGGCAAGAGGTTCTGGCTGGCTGGCGCAAGGACATCGTCGAACTGGCGAAGTCCCCGAACGTGTATTGCAAGCTGGGCGGCCTGGGGATGGTCTCGGTCGGTTTCGACTTCCACCAGCAAGACGTCCCGCCTTCGTCGGAAGATCTGGCCGCGGCATGGCGGCAATACATCGAGCCATGTATCGAGGCGTTCGGTGTGGATCGCTGCATGTTTGAGAGCAACTTCCCGCCCGACAAACAATCGTGCGGCTATACGGAGCTGTGGAACGCGTTCAAGCGCATCACCGCCAACGCGTCAGAGAGCGAAAAGACCGCCCTCTACAGTGGCACGGCGGCAAAGGTGTACCGGATGATCGCGCCGTAACAAGCCAGCGAGGGTCAGGCGTTCATCGGAATGCCTGACCGGTGCCCGATTGGGCATTCGGGGCCATGGGCCACCTTCACTGCCCGCCCGACACCAGGTGGCGGCAACCGGCAACACATGATACCAGTGAGGGCATCATGGGACCCGGGTGAAAACGAAAATGCGCCGAACATTCGGTCGCCGGGAGGCCGCGGGGATCGCGGCTGCCGGGTTGTTGGCCTCGTTGGTTCGTCCAAACCGAGCGCACGCGGCTGTTGCCGCTGACATGGCTGAACCGGCGCCCGGCCTGTTCGTGCGCGTCGGCGTAACCGAGGATGCGACGGCGGCAAACAAAGACGCCATTGCCAATATCGGCTTCGTCGTGGGGCGTGAGGCCGTGGCGGTGATCGATCCCGGCGGCAGTCTCTCGGACGGTTTGGCCTTGCGGGCCGCCGTGCTGGCCCGGACTTCTTTGCCGATCCGCTATGTCATCGTCACGCATATTCATCCCGATCATATCCTGGGCAGCCCGGCTTTTGTCCAGGACAAGCCCATCTTCATCGGTCACGCCGCGCTGCCGGGTGCCATCGCCGAGCGCGGCGTGTTCTACCAGACCAACATGCACACGCTGTTGGGCGACGACGGCGGGGCCGCGGTGATGCCGGACCGGACAGTCGCCACCACGGATACAATTGATCTCGGCGGCCGCGTGCTGGAGCTTCGGGCGCACGGGCCGGCGCATTCCGGGTCCGACCTGACGGTGATGGACCGAGCGACCGCCACACTCTGGGCCGCCGACCTGCTGTTCGAAACCCGCGTGCCCTCGCTGGACGGGTCGGTGCGGGGCTGGTTACGCGAACTGACGGCTTTGGAGGCGACAGAGGCAGCCCGCGTCATTCCCGGGCACGGTCCTGCGTCCATGTCATGGCCCGACGGACTCGCCGACGTCAGGCGTTATTTGCAAACACTGGCCGGGGACGTTCGCAAAGTGCTGGACAGCGGCGGCGAATTGGAGGACGCGGTGTCGGTCGCGGCCCAAACCGAACGTGGCCGCTGGCAATTGTTCGACGATTACAATCCCCACAACATCGCTCACGCGGTGCACGAACTCGAATGGGAGAACCCGCTATGAAACGCGCCCTTTGGACCGCCCTGGCAGTTCTTCTGCTTGCCCCGGCCGCCCGCGCCGCGGATGACGATGCGGCGGAACAGGCGCAACGCTGGGAGCTTATTCACAACGCGGCCTTCGCCGATCGTGTCCTGCAGGATGCCGGCGATGCGGTGCGGATCGCCGCGCCCGACCGGGCGTTGGACGCGGCGCTGGTGCCGATCACCATCAAACTCGATCCGTCGAAGCATATCGTCACGCTGTCGTTATTCGTCGATAATAACCCGTCGCCGCTGGTGGGCGTGTTCCATTTCGGCAGTGCGATCTCGACCGACCAGATCAAGACCCGGGTGCGGGTTGATGCGTTCACGCTGATCCATGCGGTGGCGGAAACCGCCGACGGTCAGTTTCTGACCGCGTCGCATTACGTCAAGGCGGCCGGCGGATGTTCGGCCCCCAGCTCCGGCCAATCGGCGGAAATCCTGGCTCGCATCGGCAAGATGCAACTGCGGCGAGAGCGCCCATTGGAGGGGGCGGCAATCCCGGCACAGCTTCTGATCAGCCACCCCAACTACAACGGGATGCAGATGGGGGCCAGCGGCACCAACCTGATCCCGGCGCGCTATCTGGAAAACGTCTCGGTCAAGACCGGTGGCGTGACGGTGTTCGATCTCGAAAGCAGCATTTCCCTCAGCGAAGACCCGTCGATCGGGTTTAGCTATACGCCGGCCGGTGACGGGGCGGTTGAGATCGTGGCGCAGGACAGCACGGGCTCGGTGTTCAAACGGCATTTCGACCCGCTGGCGAACTAAGGCAACGCGCGACAATGCAGGCCGGGCGGAAACCGTTGGTTCCGTCGTGCCGGCACAGGTCGGTATCCAGACGGTGGCCAGGGAGTCAAAGACGTGGATGGTGGGCCTCCGCCCACCATGACGGTGATGACCGCCCGGGCCATGCTGGAAAGACGGGTAACCGGCCTGGCGGCTGTGTCACGGTCGTTACCCGCTTGTGGGTAGTTTCAAAACGGCGCTAAAGTTTGCGGTGGTTTGGCGAACCACGCCCGATCGGTCATAACCGGCCGGACATCCGCAAGGTGTGGTGACGAAACAACGCGGCGAACGGGCATCAAAGCACCGCGCCGGTCTGGCCGTAAGAGCGGCTCCGGGGTCCTTGGGAGGGGGCCACGACGATGGATATGCAAGAGGAGATCAGGCGAGGCTGTTCGCTCGCCCAGGATCCGGTGCGAGCGGCGCGGGAGTTCCATGCTGCCGTCGCTCAGCCTGACGGGGCCGGGTTGGTGGTGTTTTTCTGCTCTCCAACCTTTGACCTTGACGCACTGGCCGGCGAATTGAAACGGCTGTTCGGGGATACCCTGGTCATCGGCTGCACCACCGCCGGCGAGATCGGTCCGGACGGCTATACTGAAGGGTCCGTCTCAGGCTTTAGCCTGCCCGCCGGGGAGTGTTGTGCTGCCAGTGAATTGATTCTCAACCTGGAATCGTTCCAGATGGCCCGCGGCCAGGCAGCGGCCGAGGCGGTGATTGCCGGTCTGGTGGACGTCAGTGGCGCCTCGCTGGATAGCGATACGACGTTCGCCATGCTGCTCACCGATGGCATCGCCACTAATCAAGAGGTGCTGATCGCCTCGCTTCAGGGGCGGATGGCCAATATCCAACTGCTCGGCGGATCGGCCGGCGACAACATGGTGCGTGGCAAGACGTTTATCTATCACCAGGGCCGCTTTCATGCCGATGCGGCGCTGCTCACGCTGATTCGGACGTCTCGCCCCTTCCGGATCTATCGTTGCCATCATTACTTTGGCTCCGACACCAAGATGGTGGTGACCGAGGCCGATCCGGTCGCGCGCATTGTCAGTGAGATCAACGCCGAACCGGCCGGTATCGAATACGCCCGCATCATCGGTCTGCACCCGTCGCAGCTAACCCCGGCGCGTTTCGCGGAGTCCCCGGTCATGGTGCGGGTGGGCGGCGAATACCATCCGCGATCGATTCGGCAGATTAACGAAGACGGCAGTCTGACATTCTACTGCGCGATCGACGAAGGGGTCGTGCTGACTCTCGCGCGACGCCAGGATATCGCCGAAAATCTGGAGACCTTCTTTCGCGACGTCCGGCATGAAATGGGGCCGCCGAAATTGGTGATCGGTTTCGACTGCGTTCTGCGCAGCCTGGAAGCGGAGGAGCGTCAGACCAAATACAAGCTTAGCCGTATCCTGAGCGCCAACAACGTCATCGGTTTCAGCACGTATGGGGAGCATTATCGCGCGATGCACGTCACCCAGACCTTCACCGCGGTCGTCTTCGGAAGTTTGCCCTCGGAATGACTACGAAACCGCTGACGCCGGCCGAGCCCACGCGCGACGACCTTGAGAACGAAATACGGAAACTGCGCAAGATCAACCAGGTGCTGATGGACCGTGTTGAGCGGAACATGGACGACCAGGGTGGCAGCGCGTTTTCGCTGTTCCAGACGGCGATTACTTTGGATGCCCGGGTGTCCGAACGCACCGACGAGCTGACCCGGCTGACGCAGCGTCTGATGCACGAAATCGCCCAGCGCCGTGAAACCGAAAAATTGCTGTTGATCGCCAAGGCCGAGGCCGAACAGGCGCATCTCGGCAAGACGCATTTCCTGGCCGCGGCCAGTCATGATCTGCACCAGCCGCTCAGCGCGGCCCGGCTGTTCCTCGGCACCCTCGCCGGCGAGGTGGAGCAGGGACGCACCCGGGATCTGGTCGGCCGCGTGGAAGTGGCGCTGGAGACCGTCAGGGAGTTGATCGACGCGGTGCTGGACATCTCGAAGCTCGACTCCGGCGCCTGGGTTGTGGCGCCGTCGAGCTTTGCGATTGCTCCCTTGCTTGCGGGTCTCGCGGATGAACATGGGCCGCAGGCGGCTTCGCATGGGTTGACCTTGTGCGTCGTTCACAGCAGCGCGTTCGTTCGTACCGACCGCGTGTTGTTCCGGCGGGCGATGAGCAATCTGATCAGCAACGCGATTCGGTACACCAAAAGCGGGCGCATTCTGGTCGGATGCCGGCGGCGCAATGGCCGCATCGGTGTCGAGGTGTGGGACACCGGCATCGGCATCCCGGAGGAGACGCGTTCCGCGATTTTCGAGGAGTTCCGTCAAATCGGCAGTCCGGCGCGCAGCCAGGAGAAAGGCTTCGGACTCGGGTTGGCGATCGTTGACCGGATCGTGCGGTTATTAGCGCTGGACATCGATGTCCGTTCGCGGGTCGGTCACGGTTCTTGCTTCGCGTTGAGCGTTCCATGCGGCAATGCGCAAGAGGTGTTGCCGGAGCCGGTTTTCTTCAGTGGCCAGACCGCCGGACGGCCGTTCGCCGGCCTGCACGTCGCGTGTGTTGGCAGCGAGCCGAACACTCTCGACGTCCTGGCAACGCTGTTGCCTTCGTGGGGCGCGCATCCGGTGGTCGCGAACGGTCTGCGTGCGATCCAAAATTGCATGGCCTTCGAGCAGCATGGGCCGGATCTGATCGTCGCGGACGATCAGCTTGATGGCGGAGCCAGGGGCGGCGACGCGATCCTGGCCCTGCGTCAGACCTTTGGCAGGGCCATTCCGGCTATCGTGGTGTCGGGCGATCGATCCGCCGCCCGGCGTAAGGCTGTCGAGGCCCTGGGTTGCGGCTTCCTGACCAAGCCGCTGCAACCGGCGAAGCTACGGGCCATGATCGGTCATCTGCTGGATCATGACGCGGCGGAGTGACGCGGCGCCGATAGCTCACCGCGAACCGCGACAATGGCCTGGGCCCGGGTCGCGACGCCCAGGCTTCTGAGGATGGCGGTGACGTGGACCTTCACGGTCATGTCGCTGATGGCCAATTCGCGGGCGATCACTTTGTTCGATTTCCCCTCCACCAGCCGTTCCAGCACCGCGGCCTGGCGTGTTGTCAGTGACAGCCCTGTTTCGCCGGAGCCGTGATCGCCGCCGGCGGGCAAGGCGGCCGGTTCCGCCGGGACGTTTGACGGCATGTAGAGCCCGCCCGCCAGGATTACTTGCAGGGCATCGGTCATCGTTTGCATGCTGGAGGCTTTTGGGATGAACCCGGCCGCGCCGCACATGATAGTACGGCGAATGATGTTCGGGTCGTCGATCGACGAGACGACGACAACCGGGGTCGCCGGCAACCTGGCGCGGAATCGCAGCAGGCCGGACAGGTCGTTGGAATCCGGCATGCAGATATCCAGCGTCACGAGATCCAGGTCAGGGGTTCCCGACGCGATGTCGAACGCCTCCTGAAAGCAAGAGGCCTCGCGGTAGGCCAACTCGCCCTCTTTCGGCGCGAGAAGGCGGTCGAGGATGTCGCGTATCGCGGCCCTGAACAATGGATGGTCGTCCACAATCAGAATGGTCTGCATTTTCCCGCCCTCCTGACGGCCCCATGATAAGCGAAGCGCCGCCATGGCTGTATTATTGTTATGATCCGGGCTGGCGGCTGCACCCGTCGTGGCCCTGGTGCGGGCACTGTAGGGCGCTGAACCCCGGCAAGGAAACCATCGATACCATACGACCTTTGGGCTATTTCGATGCTGTCCCCGGGAGGCTAAGCGTTTATCGTCCAAATCCAAGCTGGTAAACGCGGCTTGGTACCACATAGGGGGAACGCAAGAATATGACGTCGAAATTCCGTTTATTGAGCAGCGCCATGATGGTCGGTGCCATGCTCGCGGGCTTCGCGCCCGCGCAGGCAGCTGATGCACCCGCCAAGGCGGACGCCAATGGTTGGGCCTCCTACGGGAAGGGCCTGGACAATACGCGTTTCAGCCCGCTCGATCAGATCAACACGAAGAACGTGTCCAAGCTGAAGATGGCGTATGCCTTCTCGCTGGCCTCGCTGCGTTCCAACGAAGCAACCCCGATCGTGATCGGCGACACGCTGTATGTGTCGAGCTCCAACGGCCCGAAATACGTTTATGCTTTGGACGCCAAGACCGGCGCGAAGAAGTGGCAGTATGAGCCGGACATCCCCGATGATGTCATGCAGTATGCCTGCTGCGACGTGAACAGCCGCGGTGTTACTTTCTCCGACGGTAAGATCTTCGTTGGCCGTCTCGACGGCAAGCTGTCCGCGGTCGATGCGAAGACCGGCAAGGAGCTGTGGGTCAGCACTGTTGTCGATTACAAGCAGGGTTCCGTCATCACCTCACCGCCGATCGTGGTGCATGGTAAGGTCATCACCGGTTTCGGCGGCGGCGAGTATGGCGCCCGCGGCAGCCTGCAGGCCTATGACGTCAACACCGGCAAGCAAGTCTGGAAGACCTTCACTGTTCCCTTGGCGAATGAGCCGGGTGGCGACAGCTGGAAGGGCGACAGCGCCGTTCATGGCGGCGGCGTGGCATGGCTGGTTGGCTCGTATGATCCGAAGACCAACACCGTGTTCTACGGCACCAGCAACCCCGGCCCATGGGCCACGGGTGTCCGCAGCACGGGCGACAGCAACTACGGCAAGCTGACCAACAAGAACACCGCCTCCACCGTTGCCATCGACCCGGATACCGGTGCGATGAAGTGGGCCTATCAGGCAACCCCGGCTGATGCCTGGGATTTCGATGGCGTCAACGAGCTGATGCTGACCGACCTGAAGATTAAGGGCGTCGTGACCCCGGCGCTGATGCAAGCCAATCGTAACGGTTTCTTCTATGTTCTGAACCGTGAAACCGGCAAGCTGATCTCCGCCGAGAAGTTCGTGCCCGCCAACTGGGCATCGAAAATCGATTTGGAGACCGGCCGTCCGGTGGAAATCGCCGACAAGCGTCCCGGCCCGAACCATCCGGCCACGGACATTTGCCCGAACCTGATCGGTGGCAAGAACTGGCAGCCGATGTCCTACAGCCCGAAGACCGGCCTGGTGTACATCCCCGCCAACAATATCTGCATGAGCATGTCCGAGGAACCGGGCGTCGAATACAAGAAGGGCGTTTTCTACCTGGGTAAGGACTTCCCGGCGAAGCCCGGCCCGGATGGCTATATGGGCGACATCGAAGCCTGGGATCCGGTCACTCAGAAGGCGGTTTGGCACATCAAGCAGCCGTTGCCGTTCAACGGCGGCACGCTGGCAACCGGTGGCGATCTGGTATTCTATGGCGATCTGCAAGGCAACTTCAACGCGGTTGACGCCAAGACCGGCGCTAACCTGTGGAAGCAGCAGCTCGGCACCGGCATCGGCGCCGGCCCGATCTCCTACTCGATCGACGGCAAGCAGTATGTCGCGGTCGTGGCTGGCAGAACCGCCACCATCCCGGCGTTCCTGGGCGATATCGGCAAGCTGATGACCGATGCCTCCCCGGAAGGCGGCACATTGTTCGTGTTCTCGGAGTAATACGATGCGGCGTAGTCAGCCCCTCAGCCGTCTCGCCGCAACGCTCGTCACCGGTGTCGCCCTCGCGGCACCGGTTCGGGGCGGGGCGCAAGTTCCGGCCCCGAACCAGCCGGAGGTTCAGACGCTCCGGGTTTGTGCAGACCCTGATGACCTCCCCTTCAGCAGTGCCAAACCCGGGACGCCTGGACTGTACGTCGAACTTGGCCAGCAGATCGCGCATGCGCTCGGCCGGACATACGAGCCGGTGTGGTCGCTCAGTTACTTCGGAAAATTCACGGTTCGTACGACTTTACTGGCCAAGACGTGTGACGTCTATGTTGGTCTGCCCGGCGTCAAGGGTTTCATGGGACCAAAAGTGGTCTATTCGAAACCTTTCCTTCACATCGGCTATGCCATCATGGCGCGGGCCGATGCCCATATAACGAAGCTGTCCGACCTCGCCGGCAAAAGCGTGGCCGTGCAGTTTTCGACGCCGCCGCAGATGCTTGTGACGACACGGGATGACATTCGGTCGGTGACGTTCCTCAACCCCGAGGATGCTGCCACGGCCTTGGATCACCACGAAGTGGATGTGGCGTTTATTTGGGGGCCGACCGCCGGTTACCTGAATGCGACGGCATACCACGGTGCTTATCAGGTGACCCCAATTGCCGGTGACGGCATGCAATATCCGGTGAAAGTCGGATTTGCGAGGGCCAACGAGGCTCTGCGAGATCAGGTCGATCACGTCCTGGACGGCCTGCACCCGCTCGTCGCCCAGCTTGCCGCGAAGTATAACCTGCCAACCGAACCGCCGGTCGCCTTTGCGAGCCTGCGGGACGTGCCGGATTCGATGATCGTGCTGGCGGAGACAAGCGAAACGGTGGAGCAGCCGGCCGCGGCCCCGCCTGCCGCATCGCCACCGGCGGAAGCGACTGCTGAACCAGCCGCACCGCCGGCTGACGCGGCCGCCGCGCCGGCACAGGCCGCCAGTGCTGACGACGTCGCCGCCGGTCAGCATATCTTCAATGGCACCTGCTCGCATTGTCATGGCCCCAATGCGGTGCAATCGGTCAAGCGGATCGATCTTCGCCTGCTGCATCACCGTTATGGTGATGAAATGGAATCGGTTTACCACGAGACGGTCACCAAAGGCCGCCCCGCCAAGGGAATGCCGAACTGGAGCAAGGTCTTCACTGAAGACGACTTCAAGAAAATCTATGCCTACCTGAGCACTATACAGAACGACTGAGTCGTTCTGGTTGTCCAACCGCTGGCCACGCGCCGGCGGAACCCACATGGAGAGTGAAAATGGTTGAGAAAGCCCTGAGCGAGCTCGCGCGCGCGGTATCGATTCGTAAGCAATACGACAACTTCATCGGCGGCAAATGGGTACCCCCCGTCCGCGGCCAGTATTTCGACAACGTCTCGCCGGTCAACGGCAAGGTGGTCTGCACCGTCGCCCGTTCCACCAGCGAAGACATCGAGCTGGCGCTTGATGCGGCCCATGCCGCGAAGGATGCATGGGGCAGCGCATCGTATGCGCAGCGTGCGATCGTCCTGAACAAGATCGCCGACCGCATGGAAGAGAAGCTCGCGACCCTGGCGTTGGTCGAGACGCTGGATAACGGCAAGCCGATCCGCGAGACGACGCATGCCGATTTGCCGCTGGCGATCGACCATTTTCGTTATTTCGCCGGCGTGATCCGCGCCCAGGAAGGCAGCACCTGCGAGATCGACAGCACCACGGTCGCGTATCACTTTCATGAACCGCTGGGCGTTGTCGGCCAGATCATTCCCTGGAATTTTCCTCTATTGATGGCCGTGTGGAAACTGGCGCCGGCGCTGGCCGCTGGTAACTGCGTGGTTCTGAAGCCCGCCGAACAGACGCCGCTGAGCATCCTGATTCTGATGGAGATCATCGCCGACCTGTTGCCGGCCGGTGTTATCAACGTCGTCAACGGTTTCGGCATCGAAGCCGGCAAGCCGCTGGCGACCAGCAAGCGGATCGCCAAGATCGCCTTCACCGGTGAGACGACCACGGGCCGTCTGATCATGCAGTATGCCTCGGAAAACATCATTCCGTGCACGCTGGAACTGGGCGGCAAGTCGCCGAACATCTTCTTCGCCGACGTGATGAACGAAGACGATGCGTTCTTCGACAAGGCGCTTGAAGGCTTCACGATGTTCGCGCTGAACCAGGGCGAGGTCTGCACCTGCCCCAGCCGAGCACTGATCCACGAGAGCATTTACGACCGCTTCATGGAGCGTGCGCTGGCTCGGGTGGCGAAGATCGTTCAGGGCAATCCGTTCGACTCCGCGACGATGATCGGTGCGCAGGCGTCCAACGACCAGCTTGAGAAGATCCTGTCCTACATGGACATCGGCCGTCAGGAAGGTGCGAAGGTGTTGGCCGGTGGCAATCGCAAGATCCACGCGGGCGACAATGCCGAAGGCTACTACGTTGAGCCGACGGTGTTCGAAGGCAACAACAAGATGCGCGTGTTCCAGGAAGAGATCTTTGGACCGGTCGTGTCGGTCACGACCTTCAAGGACGATGCCGACGCCATGGCGATCGCGAACGACACCCTGTACGGCCTGGGTTCCGGCGTGTGGACCCGCGACGGCACGCGTGCCTACAACTTCGGCCGGGGCATTCAGGCCGGCCGCGTTTGGACCAACTGCTACCATCTGTACCCGGCGCACGCCGCGTTCGGTGGCTACAAGGCCTCCGGCATCGGCCGTGAGAACCACAAGATGATGCTTGATCACTACCAGCAGACGAAGAACATGCTGGTCAGCTACAGCCCGAACGCCCTGGGCTTCTTCTGACACCAGGCGGGCTTCTGCTAAGACGAGTTGGGCCGGGACGCATGTGTGCGTCCCGGCCATCGTTCGTATCGGAGTGGGTGCTATGACCGAACGCGTATTGATGACGCCTGCCGCCGAAGCCGTTGTCGATCGTCTGCGCGCGAGCCACGGACCGTTGATGTTTCACCAGTCCGGGGGTTGCTGCGATGGCAGTGCCCCGATGTGTTATGTGCTGGGTGAGTTCCGCACCGGCGGCCAGGACGTTTTGTTGGGCGATGTGGCCGGTTGTCAGTTTTTCATGGGCGCGGCGCAGTTCGACTACTGGAAGCACACGCAGCTTATCATTGATGTCGTTAAGGGCCGCGGGTCGGGGTTTTCCCTGGAGGCACCTGAAGGCGTCCGCTTTCTGACCCGGTCGCGATTGTTTACCGACGAGGAAGTGGCGGAACTGGAAGCCGCGGGACCGCCGCCAAACGGGGTTTCATAGACAGCCGCTTGTGGCCGGCGGGTGATTTCACTACGAAAGCCACGATGGAACGTCCAATGTTGAATGTGCGTAACGGCATCAGCCGGCGCGGTGTTATCGGTGTTTTGCTGGCCGGCGCGCTTGGTGCGTCTGGTGCCCGCGCGGACGCCACGCCGCTTCGCATCGGCTATATCCGCACGATGGTGCGCCATCCGATGATCTCGCTGTTGGACCAACCGACGCCGGACGCGGGCCTGGCGGGTGCCAAACTGGCGATGGATGATACCAATACGACCGGCGGCGCCCTTGGGCAAACCTTCGAATTGATTGATGTGCCGGTGCGCAAGGGAGCCGATTTGCCGGCTGCGCTGGATAAGCTCGCGGGGCAGGGGGTTCGGTTCGTGATGACCGATCTGCCCGTGGACGGCGTGCTGACCCTGGCGGATGCGGCGCGGCCGCATGGCATCACTGTGGTTAATCTGGCCGCGCCGGACGATTCGTTGCGGGAGCAGGATTGCCGCGGCAACCTGATTCATGTCGCGCCGACCCGCAGCATGCTGGCCGATGCGTTGGCTCAGTATCTGGTCTGGAAGAAATGGACGCGGTGGCTGTTGATCGTGGGTTCGTATCCGCAGGATCAATTGCTGGCCGAGGCGTACCGCCGCTCGGCCAAGCGGTTCGGGGCGAAGATCGTGCAAGAAAAGGTCAGCGCGGACACCGGCGGGTCGCGCCAGACCGATTCGGGCGTCGTGCAAACCCAACAGCAGATGCCGGTGCTGACCCAGGGCGCGCCGGACTACGACGTGTTGATCGCCGCCGATGAAAACGAGGTCTTCGCCGGCTATCTCCCCTTTCGCACCTGGGATGCTCGGCCGGTGGCCGGTTCCGCCGGGTTGGAGCCGGTGACGTGGGACGCCAGCAGTGAGTCCTGGGGCGGCACGCAGTTGCAGAATCGGTTTGTCCGGTTGTTCAATCGGCGGATGATGCCGCTGGATATGCAGGCGTGGACCGGCATTCGGATGATCGGCGAGGCCGCCACGCGATCGGGCAGCACTGATCCCGAACGGTTGATCGCGTATATCAAAAGTCCGGACTTTGGGATCGCGGCCTACAAGGGGCAGCTTTTGACGCTGCGCGATTGGGATTTGCAGTTGCGCCAGCCAATCTTGCTGTCCGACGGCCGCACGGTCGTTTCAATTTCACCGCAACCGGGCTTTCTGCATCAAGTGACCGAACTGGACACGCTTGGAGTGGATCGGCCCGAAACGAAGTGCACATTACGATGAGATTGCGAGACGCCATACTGTCCTCGCCCCTCGCTGTCATGGCCCGGCTTGTCCGGGCCACCGATGCCATGACGGTACCGCGACGGGTGGCCCGGACAAGCCGGACCATGACGATTGGGGGACTCGCTTTGTTGGCGCTGCCCGTTCAAGCACATGCATTGACGGCTTACGTCAGTAACGAACGTGACAACACCATCAGCGTCGTCGATCTCGATGCGATGAAAACGGTGAAAACGATCGAGGTCGGTCAGCGCCCGCGCGGAATCGCGTTGACGCCGGATGGGAAATTCCTGCTGGTGTGCGCCAGCGATGACGACACCGTGCAAATGATCGATGTCGCGACCCTGCAGATCGTCGGCGAGTTGCCGTCCGGCGGCGATCCCGAAACGTTCGCGCTCGGCGCGTCGGGAAATCCGCTGTTCGTGTCGAACGAAAATGACGAGATGGTCACCGTCATCGACGTCCCGTCCCGCAAAGTGCTGGCGAAAATTCCAACCGGGGTGGAACCGGAGGGCATCGCGGTCAGCCCCGACGGGAAGATTGTCGTCAATACCTCTGAAACCACCAACATGGCGCATTTCATTGATGTCGCCACGCACCAGGTGGTGGCGCAGGTGTTGGTCGATTCCCGTCCGCGCATCGCCGAATTCAAACATGATGGATCGGAACTGTGGGTTTCCTCGGAACTCGGCGGCACCGTCAGCACGATTGATCCGGTTAAGCACGTGGTCCGCAAGCGGATTCATTTCGAAATCCAGGGATTGCGGGCCGAGGCGATCCAGCCGGTCGGTATTCGTTTCACCAAGGATGACGCGACGGCTTTCGTGGCGCTTGGCCCGGCCAATCGTGTCGCGGTGGTGAACGCCAAAACGGCCGAGGTGGAGAAATACCTGCTGGTCGGTCAGCGCGTGTGGCAGATGGCATTCACTCCGGATGAGAAATATCTGCTCGTCACCAACGGACTCTCTAACGACATTTCGGTTATCGATGTGGCATCCCGGAAAGTGATCAAGTCGATTCAGGTCGGACGTCTGCCCTGGGGCGTCGTCGTGTCAGCGCAATGACCCCGGCTTTGTCAGTCGCCGGCGTCAGCCATGCTTATGGCACGCGCCGCGTGCTGAATGACGTGTCTCTGACGGTTCCGCAAGGACAGTTCACGGCCGTGCTGGGATTGAACGGTGCGGGCAAGACGACGCTGCTGTCGCTGATCACCCGTCTGTTCGATACGCAAAGCGGTACGATCAGTGTGCTTGGTTATCGTATTGATCGCCAGCCCGGAGAGGCGTTGCGCCGCCTGGGCGTGGTGTTTCAGGCCCGCACGCTGGATATGGATCTGTCGGTGATGGAGAACCTGCTGTTCCATGCCTCGCTGCACGGGATCGGCGGACGCGAGGCGCGGCGGCGCGCCACCGAGGCGCTGACCGATGTGGATATGGCGGACCGGGCGCGCGACAAAGCGCGGAATTTGTCGGGTGGGCAGATGCGGCGGGTGGAAATTGCCCGTGCGCTGCTGCATGCGCCCCGTCTGCTGGTGTTGGACGAACCAACGGTGGGGTTGGATATCGCGTCCAAGCTCGCGATCGTCAGGCATGTCCGGGCATTGGTGCGAGACCGTGGGGTGGGCGTGCTGTGGACGACTCACCTATTGGATGAGATCGAACCGAGCGACCATTTGTTGGTGCTGCATAAGGGAAAATCGATGGCGCGGGGCATTGTCAGCGATGTTGTGGCGGCGGCTGGCGTGGACACGCTGCGCGCCGCATTCGCGTCGCTGACCGAAGGCGCCGGGGAGCGTGAGGGATTATGAGCGATCTTTCCCTTTCCGTCATGGCCCGGCTTGTCCCTAGAGGAGTCTCACATCTTTCTTCCGCGTCGATCCGAGCAACCTGCCGCGATGGATAGCATAGAACTGTTCCCGC
>Ga0316222_1000131_pt1 | contig 118410 bp, 120 predicted proteins | sample TBH18011metaG_FD_206008 | JGI IMG/M metagenome (GOLD analysis project Ga0316222, IMG submission 206008) | Freshwater microbial communities from Trout Bog Lake, Wisconsin, USA - TBH18011 | ecosystem: Environmental > Aquatic > Freshwater > Lake > Hypolimnion/Profundal zone | place: USA...
GCCGCCCACCGGCAAGCGGCAGCCCATGACCAACTCGTTGCCTTCCTGAAATTTCTTTACGAAACCGCCGAGGTCGGAAAAATCGTAGCTGCTGTCGGCGTCACCCATGATGATCCAGCGTCCGCGCGCGGCGCGGACGCCGCCGCGGAGGGCGCTGCCGTAGCCTTTTTCCGGCACGGCCACGACGCGGGCGCCGAGCTTTTCGGCGATGGCCTGCGAGCCGTCGGTGCTGCCGTTGTCGGCCACGAGGATTTCGCCCGGCAGGCCGGAGCGTTCCAGGCCGAGCCGGGCTTTCTCCACGCACTGCGCGAGGGTTTCCGCCTCGTTGAGGCATGGCATCAGGATGGTCAGTTCCATGAATTGCAAATAAGTTTTGGCACCGGATTAATCATTGATGCTGCGCCAAAAAACCGCCGTTGACAAGCGTGTTGCGGGCGCGGCGCGGGCATGAATTTAGCGGGCGGATTTTTCAATGTGGAGCAGGCTCCAGTTTTGCGGCCCCGCCGACACCAGCTCGACGATGGACTGCGTCAGCACAAGTTTGGCAGAATGTTCCTGCGCCCATTTCTCAAACGGAACCGGGCTGATTTCCGGCCAGATGTCTTCTTTGACCACCACCCATTCCACGTTTGGCTTCTCCAGAAAACGGCGAATGTCCGGCCGCAAATCTTTGACCAAGCGATTACCGAACGGGCGCCAGAGCGAATAATCCGTGTCGTTCGAGCCGGCGATAAAACCGATTTCCCGCGCGTCCGCCGGCAGACCGGCGCGGAACGGCGCAAGAATGTCGTTGCGGTATGCATAGGCAGAATAAGTCGTCGCCAGCCGCTGCAAATTTTGATTATTCGGATGTGCGCGCGCCAGCCGGGCGGTGACGGTTTGCGCCGGCCACAGCGGCCGTGCCATGGATAAAATCAGCACCGGCAAGGCTGCCACGGCCGTCAGCACCAGAAAAATCCGCCACAGCCGCCGGCGCAACAGACAGCTTTGCGCGGGCAGCAGCAGCCAGGGAACCAGCGCGAGCGGATAATACGGGAGCATCAATCTCGGCCCGGCTTCCGATCCCAGTTTTGCCATGCAAATCAGCACAGAAATCCACGCCGCCAGCACCACCGGCGGCCATAATGAAAAAATGTTTTTTAAGGAACCCGCCCGCTGAAATCCGCAGACGGCGATAAGAGAAACCAAGAGCAGCGGCAGCGTGATGGCCAGATCGAGCGCCGCGCCTTCTTCGCCGGGCAATTCATTTATTTTGACCGAAGTCAGCCGTGGAAATCCGTTTTTCAACGACTCCGGCAGCGCCTGAAACAGTCGCTTGTGGATTTTATTTGAGCCGGGCAGCACGGGCGGCACAAGCGATTGTTCCGCCTGCAAGAAGCCGTTGCCAAGCAGGCCGGCGACCGGATTCTTGATCTGCATCCGGTATTCATTCTGCGGGTCGCCGTTCCAACTGCCGGTATAAATCTGGTTCAATGCCATGATAGGAAGCGCGGAAACGACGGCGGCAATTCCAAGCATGGCAACGCTGCCGGCGAGATTTCTTTTCAATTGTCCCAACGCCGGCCAGACGGCGACGAGGCACGGCAGCGCCAGCGGCAGGTTGGACAATTTCACACCGGTCAGCAATGCGGCGGCCAGTAGCGCGAGCCAGACATCCATCACGCGACCGGAACGCCGTGCGCGCACGCCGAAGTAAATGGACAGCAGGCAAAACAGCGCGCCAAGAAAATCGTTGCCGATGCTGCCGGCCTGCGTGAGGTAGCCATACGCGAGCGGCAGCAGCCACATCCACGTCCACGCCACCTTGCGCGCGACACCGAGTTGCCGGAAAACGGAAAAGAGCAGTCCCGGCATCAGCAGAAAGCCCAGCGCGTTGATCAAAAACATTCCCCGGTCGGAACGCAGCAGCGCCAGAAACGGCATCGCGATCCATTCCCAGTTCGCGCCGGAATAATTTTGCCGCTCGTTGATGGTGGAAATCCAGAACCACTTTCCGGCCGCGAGCCAGTTGAGCATCCGCGGCAGCCGGTAGGTCAGCGCGTCAAAATTGTTCGGCGCATACAAAAGACCGCCGAGAAAAATCAGCGCGGCGAGCAAAAAGAAAATGGCCGGCAGCGGACGGCGGCAACGGCGGAAGATTTTTTGCGGACGGAATGCCGGCGGATTTTTTTTTAGCCACAGCAAGGCAATGAGGATGCCCGGCAGCAGCGCCAGCGCATAGCCCATCGGATTAAGCTGGTGCAGCGCGGCGAGCAGCCACCCGACGCAAATGAAATATGCACAGCCGCAGATCCAGATGGCAAAGGCGGCGGGCATCATTTTTTATTTCCCGCTGAAAAAATTGTATTTGCAGATGCACCACAGCGCGCGGAAGCCGTCGCGCCAGCCGATTTTTTTGCCCTCGGCGTAGGTGCGCCCGTAATAGGAAATCGCCACCTCGTAAATACGAACCTTGAGCCGCGCCACCTTCGCCGTGATTTCCGGCTCGAAGCCGAAACGGTTTTCCTCAATCCTGATTTTTTGAATCACCTCGCGGCGGAAAGTTTTGTAGCACGTTTCCATGTCCGTCAAATTCAGGTCGGTCGCCATGTTGGAAAACGTGGTGAGCAGGTTGTTGCCGACCGAATGCCAGTAATACAAGACGCGATGCGCGCCGCCGCCGCCGAAAAAGCGCGAGCCGAACACCACGTCCGCCTTGCCCGCCAGGATCGGCGCGAGCAGCCGGTGATATTCCTCCGGGTCGTATTCCAAATCCGCGTCCTGGATGATAACGATGTCCGCCGTCGCGTGCGCGATGCCGGTGCGCAGCGCCGCGCCTTTGCCTTGGTTCACCTCATGCCGGACGAGTTTGATGCGCGGCTCGTTTTGCGCGAGCGGCTGAAGTTGTTTCCAAGTGTCGTCGGACGAGCAATCATCCACGATGACCAGCTGCTGAACCGGCCGTTGCGCCAGCACGACGCGGACAACCTCGGCGACGGTGGCGGCCTCGTTATAGACCGGCATGACCGCCGTCAGGCACGGTGCGATGTCGGTGTTGGATTTGATTTCGGCCATGGGACGGTTCGGTTTGGCGGAAGCTGGCAAAAATCTTCAAACTATTCAATCCGCAAATGCGGCCGCCGGGCATTTTTGATTTAATTTAAGATTTGCGCCCGCCCGAAAAATCGTAAATCGTCAATCGCAAATCATAAATTGACTTATGCCTTCATTCGACATTGTTTCGCAGGTCAACTCGATGGAAATCGAGAACGCCGTCAACCAGGCCAAAAAGGAACTCGCCAACCGCTTTGATTTCAAAGGGAGTAAATGGGAAATCATTTTGGAAAAGACCGAGATCAAGCTCACCGCCGACAACGAGTTCAAGGTCGCCACGCTGAACGAGATCGTCATCGGCAAGCTCGCCAAGCGCGGCATCTCCATGAAAAGCATCGAGCAGTGCGACCCGGACATTTCACCGCTCGGCCACGCGCGCCAGAGCATCAAGATCAAAAACGGCATTGAGAGCGCTGTCGCCAAGGAAATCGCCGGCTTCATCCGCGAGAGCAAGCTCAAGGTGACAACGCAAATCCAGGGCGACGAGGTGCGCGTGCAGGGCAAGAGCCGCGACGATTTGCAGGCGGTCATCGCCGCCGTGCGCGCGCATGAATTTCCCGTGGCGGTGCAGTTTGTGAATTTCCGGGATTGAATTTGCCCCGGTTTGGCCGTTTCATTCCGACCATGCAGAAGAAAATTTCCGTCATCGTGCCCTGCTTCAACGAGGAGGCGGTGCTACCCGCGCTGTTCGCCCGGCTCGGCGCGGTCGCCGCGACGTGGCAGGCCGACTACGAAATCATCTGCGTGGACGACGGCTCGCGCGACCGCACCTGGGAAATTCTCAAGGCGCAAAACGCCAAAGACCCGCGCTGGCGCTGTCTCTGTTTCGCGCGCAATTTCGGCCACCAGACCGCCGTGAGCGCCGGCCTCCACTTTGCCACCGGCGACGCGGTGGTGATCATTGACGCCGACCTGCAAGACCCGCCGGAGGAAATTTGCCGGCTGCTGGAAAAGTGGCGCGAAGGTTTTGAAGTGGTGTTCGCCACGCGCACGCAGCGCAAGGATCCGCTGCTGAAGAAATTCCTCGCGTGGGGCTTTTACCGGCTGCTGCAAAGGCTGACGCCGCTGCCGATGGCGCGCGACGCCGGCGATTTCTGCCTGCTCGACAAAAAGGTCGTGGCCGTGATGAACGCGCTGCCCGAGCGCAACCGCTACTTGCGCGGCCTGCGAACGTGGTGCGGTTTCCGGCAGACCTCCGTGGAATTTGAGCGCGCCGAACGCGCCGCCGGCGTGGCGCAATACACCTTCAAAAAATCCTTCCGGCTGGCGATGGACGGGATGTTTTCGTTTTCCACCGTGCCGCTTCGACTGGCGACATATCTTGGACTGGCGGTTTCCGTGTGCGCGTTTCTTGGCGCGGTATTTACCTTCTGTGAAAAAGTTTTTGCGGATACGTTTGCGAAGTTCGGCTTCACCCCCGGCCCGCACGGCATCCCGACGCTGGTGATTTCAATTTTGTTTCTGGGCGGCGTCCAGCTCATCTGCCTTGGCATTCTCGGCGAATACATCGGGCGCATTTACGAAGAGGTCAAAGGCAGGCCGCTGTGGGTCATCCGCGACAGCGCGGGTTTGGCAACGGAGGCGATTCCCAAAGAATAATTAAGGGGCGTCACGCCTTGTTCTCAAACAAACTCGGTGCGGTCTGGCGGGCGAACTCCACGCAGCGGGCGAAGATTTCCGTCGGCGATTCGCTGGCCAGCGCGAAGGCCGCCAGCTCCCGCGCCTCGTCCAGCTTGACTCGGCGGATCATGTATTTCACCTCGTCCAGCACAGCGGGCGCGGCGCTTAATTCATCCACGCCCAGGCCCAGCAGCAGCGGCGTCAGCACCGGGTCGCCGGCGATCTCGCCGCAGACGCCGGCCCAGATGCCGTTGGCGTGCGCGGCGTCCACGGTCATCTTGATGAGCCGCAAAATCGCCGGATGCGTCGGCTCGTAGAGATGCGAAACCTTTTCGTTCGTGCGGTCGGCGGCGAGCGTGTATTGGATGAGGTCGTTCGAGCCGATGCTGAAAAATTTCACCTTCTTCGCCAGCGCGTCGGCGATGAGTGCGGCGGACGGAATCTCAATCATCGCGCCGATTTCCAGGTTTTCGGCGAAGGGAATTTTTTCGGCGCGCAATTCGGCCTTGCATTTTTCCACCAGCGCGTTGGCGCGGTTTAATTCGTCCAGCCCGGAAATCATCGGATACATCATCCGCACGTTGCCCTCGGCGCTGGCACGCAGGATGGCGCGGAGCTGGGCGCAGAACATTTCCGGCTGCGCGAGGCAGAAGCGGATCGCGCGCCAGCCGAGAAAGGGGTTCATCTCCTGCGCGAGCTGCAAATGCGAGGCAAACTTGTCGCCGCCTAGATCCAGCGTGCGGATGATGACGGAATGCGGTTTGAGCGCGGTGGCGACCTGGCGGTAAACTTCGTATTGCTCGTCCTCGGTCGGCAGCCGGTCGCGGTTGATGAACAAAAATTCCGTGCGGAACAGGCCGACGCCCTCGGCACCGTGGGCGAGGACGGATTCGATGTCGTGCTGATCCTCGATGTTCGCCGAAAGATGGATGGTCTTGCCATCGAGCGTGACGGCGGGCTGGTGCTGGACTTCGCGAAGTTTCTCGTCGAGCGACGCCTTGATTTTTGCGAGCTGGCCGTATTCGAACAGCGTCTGGTCGGTGGGGTTGACGATGACGGTGCCGTTGTAGCCGTCGAGCAGCGCGTAGTCGCCGGTCTCCAGTTCCTCGCTGATGGTCTGCGCGCCGACCACGGCGGGAATGTCCAGCGACCGCGCGAGAATCGCGGTGTGCGAGGTCTTGCCGCCAATGTCAGTGACGAAGCCAAGAACGTATTTCCGATCCAACTGCGCCGTCATGGACGGGCTCAAATCATGGCCGACGAGGATGCACGGCTCGTTGAGGTGCTTGAGGTCGAAAGCCTCCTTGACCTCCATCAGGTTGTCGAGCACGCGGCCGGTCGTGTCGCGCAGGACATCAACGCGCTCGCGGAAAAACTCGTCCTCCTCCTTGGCCATCGCCGCGATGTAGCGGTCCGTGACTGTGTGAAAAGCAAATTCGGCATTCGTCTTTTGCTTATGAATCATGCGGATGACCTCGTCAATCACCACGCGGTCTTCGAGCATCAGCAAATGCGCGTCGAAAATGTCGCCTTCGGATGCGCCCGTGTTCTGAATGACGCGCCGTTGGATTTCGATCATTTGCTGGCGCGTGCGGACGAGCGACTGCTCGAAGCGCTTCACCTCGGCCTCGACCTCGCCGGCGGCCATTTCGCGCCGCGCGATGACGTGGCGCGCCTGGTGCAGAACCAAGACTTTCCCCCGGCACACGCCCGCCGAGACGGGGATGCCGCGATAAATTTTTTCGCCTTTGACCTGCCCTGACATAAGATTTTAAACAGAAATAACCCAGCCCACCGGCATTGAAAAGCCTTTCCGCTCAAAAAACGGAAAAATCTTTGCGGCAATAAAAAAGCCCGCGCGCCGGCGGGCTTTGGGAGAATCTCAAATTTGAGATTTGAAATTTGCGGTCAGGCGCGTTCCATGTATTTGCCGGTGCGCGTATCAATGCGAATTTTTTCGCCGGTCTTGATGAACAGCGGTGCCTGCACGGTGATACCGGTTTCGAGCGTGATGGCCTTCTGCACGTTGTTCGCGGAATCGCCGCGCACGCCTTCGGGTGCTTCGGCCACGGTCAGCGTGACACTGGCGGGAATTTCCACCGTCACGGCCTTTTCCTCGACGAACGTCACGGTCACTTCGCCGTTTTCCACGAGATAATTTTTGGCGTCACCGACCAGTTCCGCCGCGAGCGTCACGGTTTCGTAGCTGGTCGGGTCGGTGAACACATAATCCTGGCCGTCTTTGTAGCTGAATTCCATCTTGGTGGTGATCATCGGCACGGGCTCGATTTTTTCGGTTGAGCTGAGGCGGATGTCCGACGATTTGCCGGTGCGGATGCTGCGCAGCGAAGCCTGCACGAAAGCGCGCAGGTTGCCAGGCGTGCGATGCTGGAAATCCAGCACCACGCAGATGTCGCCGTTGTAATTGATCGCCATGCCGCGGCGCAGATCGTTTGCTGTTGCCATAAAAATAATTCGTTTTTGTTTCTCTAAAAAATGAGTTGCACAGCTTACCTGCAAAAAGGCCGAACGCAAGACGCTTTTGCGCGTTTCAACGGGCATTCCTTGACACCACAAATCATTGTGTGCTACAAAGGAGCAGCCACCATTAGCAGTGGTTTTATGCGTTGCCCCAAATGCGGATGTCAGGACGACAAGGTCATTGACTCACGCGCCTCCCGTGAAGGCGCGACCATTCGCCGCCGCCGCGAATGCGCCGCCTGCCAGCATCGCTTCACCACCTACGAGGAAGTCGAACACGAAGGTCTCATGGTTCTGAAGCGCGACGGACGCCACGAAGAATTTTCCCGCGAGAAACTCCTTTCCGGCATCCGCAAAGCCTGCCAGAAACGTCCCGTCTCACCGAAAGCGATGGAAGACCTCGTGGATCACATCGTCGCCAGCGTCACCGTGAAATATGAGTCCGAGGTTCCCGGCGAATTCATCGGCACCATGGTCATGGACGGTTTGCGCGAACTGGACGAAGTCGCCTACGTCCGTTTCGCCAGCGTCTATCGGCGGTTTGCGGAAGCCACCGACTTTGTGCATGAAGTGAAAAAACTGGAGGCCGCGAAATGATCGCCCTCCGCACCGACTGCCTCCTCTTTGAACTCACCAACGGCGAAAGCGTCCCCTGCTCGCCGGCGATGATTTGCGTCGAAATCGTGGACGGCGCGGACAGCCAGCTTGAACCCGATTTGCTCCGGCACGCCGCCGCCAGCGTGTTCCATTATTTCAAGGTCGAGCTGCAGCGCGAGACCGTCACCGTCGGCGAATTTTCCCTCGCGCTCGAAAAAGTCCTGCACCATCTCGGCTACACCATCCACGCCGGCGGGCCGGAGTCCGAAATCCGCGACACCGACCTCGCCCGGCTCATCCGCGAGGCCGGCGGCAGCCTGGAACTTTTTTTCTTCCCGCGCCTGCGCGACGAGCTGCGCGTCCAGCTCCGCCAGTCGCCGCGCGTCGTGCGGTTTCGCGGCCTGCGCCGGTGCGTGAAACAGATCGCCGGTGCCCGCCGCTGGAGCAACCGCTGCGAACAGCTTCAGGATCAGATCGTGGAATTTCTCCGCCAGTGCATGAACCAGGAAACGGAAAAGCCCGGCTGCGCGCTGGTGGTGGAATAAAAAGTTTTAGCGTCGGGCCTGTGGCTCGACCCGATTCGGCCACAGGCCGAACACTACAATTTTAATCCGTGCAAATCCGTGGAATCCGTGTCAAAACTTTCCGCATGAGCAAAACTCTTTTTGAAAAAATCGTCGCGCGCGAAATCCCCGCGCAAATCGTTTTTGAAGACGACCTCGTGCTCGCCATCCGCGACATCAATCCGCAGGCGCCCACGCACATTTTGATTTTCCCCAAGCGGCCGGTGCCGCGCATCGCCGAGGCCACGCCAGACGACCACAAACTGCTCGGCCATCTGCTGCTCAAGGCCGCCGAGGTGGCGAAGAAGCTGGATTTGAAAAACGGCTACCGGCTGGTCATCAACAACGGCGCGGACGGCGGCGAAACCGTGCCGCACCTGCACTGCCACATCCTCGGCGGACGCCACCTCACCTGGCCACCCGGCTAATTTCTCACAACCAAAAAGACGGTTTCTTCTGCCATTGCTTCCGGCGGGGTTGCGGCTTAATTTCTCGCCCGTGCCCGGTCTCGCCGCCCAATTAAAAAATTCGCAACTGCTCCTGCTGCTGCGCGTGAACGCCGTCCACAGTTGGCGGCGGCTGCTGGACATCCGCAAGCAATCGCGGCTGCTCACCGGCATCATCAGCTTCTTTGTGGTCGGCTACCTCGTGCTGGCGTTCGAGCTGTTTTATTACGGCCTGCAATTCGTCGCCAAGTTTCCTGGCCTCGGCGCGGTGCTGACGGAACGCCTGCTCTACACGCTGTTCGCGTTTCTGTTCGCGCTGCTGCTGTTGAGCAACCTCATCATCAGCTACACCAATTTGTTTCGGAACCGCGAGACGGCGTTTCTGCTGTCGCTGCCGGTTTCCAACCAGACCATTTTTAACTGGAAATTCATCGAGTCCGGCATCCTCGCGTCGTGGGCGTTTTTGTTTTTGATCGCGCCGCTGCTCGTCGCCTTCGGCCTCGTGCGCGACGTGCCTTGGCATTTTTACCCGCTGACGGCGCTGCTCATCGGGCTGTTCATCATCCTGCCCGGCGTGTTCGGCTCGGCGCTGGCCATCGCCATCGGCCGGCATCTCGACCGGAAAAATTTCCAGATTCTCCTGCTGCTGCTGGCGCTCGTGCTGCTGGCGTTCGTCGCGTTCTGGTGGAAGACGAATCCCGTGAATGACGAACTGCTGGACAAGCGCACGCTGGAGGCGCTCGACCGGCTGCTGGCGAAAACGCGCTTCACGCTGTTCCCGTTCCTGCCGAGCTACTGGCTCTCCGGCGCGGTGCTGCAATGGGCGGAAGGCATCACGGACAACGCCGTTTTCTTCGCCGCCGTCCTGTTGAGCAACACGCTCTTTTTTGGCAGCCTCGCGTTCACGCGGTTTGGAAATTTGTTTTACGACACGGCCTCGGCGGTGTCGAGCCGCGCGGGCGGCGGATTTAAGTTCAATTTTTCCGGCGCGGCCGGCCACGGCTCCGCCACGCCGGGCTTCCTCGAAAAGCTTTTTGATAAAATGTCCTGGCTCCGGCCCGACACCCGCGCCATCGCCGTGAAGGACATCCGCATGTTCTGGCGCGACACCACGCAATGGGGCCAGTCGGTGATGTTCTTCGGCCTGCTCGGCGCCTACATCATCAACCTCCGCAATTTCACGCACCAGCTCACCAGCCCGTTTTGGATCCATGCCGTCGCGTTCCTGAACCTCGGCGCGTGCGCGTTTAACCTCGCGTCCGTGACCACGCGGTTTGTGTTCCCGCAATTTTCCCTCGAAGGCCGGCGCATATGGATTGTCGGCCTGTCGCCGATGGGGCTGGCGCGCATCGTCATGACCAAATACTGGCTCGCCAGCGCCGCCTCGCTCGCCGTAACGCTCGGCCTGGTCACGCTCTCCTGCTACCTGCTGAAAATGCCGTGGAACGACGTCGCGTTCTTCGGCGCGGTCGTCACCGTGATGACCTTCGCGCTCAACGGCCTCGCCGTCGGTCTCGGCGTCCTATATCCGAACGTCAAGGAGACCAACCCGAACAAGATCGTCAGCGGCTTCGGCGGCACGCTGTGTTTTGTGTTGAGCTCAATCTATATCATCGCGTCGCTGGCGCTGCTGGTGGTCGGCGGCGGCGGGTTTCACGCGCACATCGGACTGGCGCTGGCGTGCATGGTGGGATTTGTCCTGCTGTCCTTCACCATCGGCTGGCTGCCGATGAAATGGGGGCTGAAGCACCTGAAAAACTTTGAGGCGTGAACCGAATTTACGATTTGCGATATACGATTTACGAGCCGCAACACAATTCAAGCCGCGCGTAAATCCTAAATTTTCTCCAAGGCGGCAAACAATCCTGCGGTGGTCGAAAAATGCTTCCGCCCGTCCGCCGAAACCAGATTGAATCCCTTGCCGTAGGCCGGCCCGTTCGCCACACAGAAATTTGTGGCGCACTCCGCAAGCTGCTTTTCCGCCGCGCGCAACGCGCTGGCGCGACTGCCGTCCGCCTCGAATTTCCAGCCGGTGATTTTGGTTTTCGGAAACCAGCCGCGCAGTTCCGCGATGATTTTTGGCGTCGGCAATAGCTCAACGAGCAATGTTCCTTTACGCGTGGACATTTTCTTGGAGGCTTTGAGGGCGGAAAACTCGCCCGTCTTCGTTTCCGCAAAAATCTGGCCGAACGCGAAATCGCTCACCGCCGCCGCGTGAAAAATGGCGTCCACTTTTTTGCCGGAAAAGGATTCCAACTTCGCTCGCAAGTCCGCCGTGGTGGAAAAAGTTTTCACCGACTGCGCCCGGCGTTCGCCCGCATAAGTCGCCGCTTCGCCGACGAGCAGCGTGACTTTATGCCCGCGCGCGGCGAGAAAATTGGCGAGTTCCGTGCCGAGCCGGCCCGTGGAAAAATTCGTGAGCCGGCGCACGTCGTCCAGCGGCTCGAACGTCGGCCCGGCGGTGACGATGCAGTTCATGATGCAAACATAACCAAAGCGGCGGTGCGACTCAATCCGCCGTCAACGGCTCACGCGCACGCGCAGCAGCAGCGTGGGAATGGCGAGGCCGGTGCCAATCGCGCCGATGGTGAACGTCACGCGCAGTGCGAACTGCACGGCGGGAATGAGCGTTTGCGCGGCGTCCGCCGTGGTGGTCGAGGTGAGCGCAAACATCGCGAGAATGGCCTTCGCCGCAAAACTGCCCGGCACCATCGGGATGCAGCCGACCACGTCCAGCGCGTTCTGCGAAATGTCCGCGCGCGCCCGCAGCGCCTGCACCGCCGCGCCGACGATGAGCGCGGCGGCGAACGACGCGGCCTCGAGGTTCCAGCCCAGCCCGTCAAGGCAACAGGTGCGCACCGCCAGCGCCAGCGCGCCGCTGACCGCGCACCACGGCAGCGAGCGGAAGCCGATGTTGAACAGCACGCCGAACCCGGCGGCGGCAATCGCACCGCACGCGGTCTGGTGCAAAAGCAAGGCGGGCGTCAGGTTCATGTTTCAATCCCCCAATGCGACAGCAGCACCTTGCCAAACCACAGCCCGGCGGCGGCGAAAATTAAAATTACCGCCACCGTCACCGCCCGCGCGCTGCCCAGCGTGGGATGGCCTTCGAGAATGTCGTTCAGGGCGTTCACCGACGGCACGCCGGGAACGAGCAGCAAAATCGCGGCGATCATCGCCATGTCAATTTTTCCGCTGCCCGCCCAGTACGCGCCGAGGCCGCCGAGCAGCGAACTCAAAAACGAAACCACGGCGGCGCAGATGAAGACGTTCACATGACGCGTGAGCAGTTCGCGCCGGAGAAGCTGGCCGAGGCAGGCCGCGAGAAAAACCGGCCCGGTGCCCAGCCAGTCCACCTTCAGCAGCCGGCCGAACGCCGCGCACGCCAGGCCCACGGCCACCGCCATGACCCACGCGGAATGGCGTGGCGTCTTGGTCGCGAGCCGGGTGAGTTCCGCGCGCGTCTGTTCCGTCGTGAGTTCGCCGCGCGAAACGCGGGCCGCGAGGTGCCACAGTTCCTGGTCCAGCCGCTGGTTCACGCCGAGATGCCCGACCTCGCGCATCCGCGTGATGCCGTTCGCGCCGATGCCGATGGTGATGGCGAGCGACGCGTAGCCAATGCGCAGATCCACGCGGTCCGCGCCGAGGCCGCGCGCAAATTTCGCCACGATACCGTCAATGCTGTTCGCGCTGGCGCCGGCTTCCATGAGCATCCGCCCGGCGTCGAGCGCCACCATGGCCATCGGCTCCAGCGCCGGGGCGGAACCGCTGTCGTCGGGGCTTAAACTGTCAATCATGTCCATGGGTCGGGGAGAATTTCCTGCCACGCAGATGTTGCCAGAAAAACGGGCCGTCTCAATCCAATTTTGAAACGGCCTAGCGGCGCGGCTGGCATCATGGCCGACCGCGCAATGGCATCAATAACTGTGGATCATCCGGTGGGCGGTTCAGGATCAGTGCGTGAGGCTTTCAAATTTTTCTTTGACCTCGCCGATGACGTTCGTGGTCGCCGACTTGACGTGGCTGGCGACGTTCGTGGCAATGACCACGCTCTTCGCGGCCACATTGGTGGCAATCTCCACGCTCTTGGCGGCCACGTTCGTGGCGATCATCTTGCTTTGGGCCGCGATGTCTTTGGCGGTGTCCGCCGTCTTCTCCGCCGCCGCTTTGGCATCAGCTCTGGTCTTCTCGGCGTCGGAACTTTGGCCGCAACCCACCGTCGCCATCAGCGTAATGGCGGTTAAAACCATCCATGTCTTGCCAGTCATTCTCATAATAGTTCTTTGACGACCATTGCTGGTGTCCCGTTCGATTTAAGCCCGCCGCTCTTTGATGCTCGCGAGAATATCCGCCACGACTTCCGCCTTCGGCTTCGCGCCTTGCGGGCCGCCGTGGTGCAAGCGCACGGAAACTTGTCCGGCCTCCATGTCGCGACCGCCGATCACGAGCATCGTGTGAACGCGGGTTTTTTCCGCATCCGCAATTTTTGCTTTGAACGGCGTCGCGGAAAAATCCGATTCCACGCGCACCATGTTCGCGCGCAATTCCGTCACGATGGTTTTTGCGTATTCAATCAAAGCCGCGTCGTCGTTGAGCGTGATCACGCGCACCTGATCCGGCGCGAGCCAGAGCGGGAAGTTGCCGGCGTAATGCTCGATGAGGAAGCCGATGAAGCGCTCGTGCGTGCCGAGCGGCGCGCGATGGATGCACAACGGCGTCTTGTTCGAGTTGTCCTTGTCGCGATAGGTCAGGCCGAACTTGGCGGGCACGGCGAAGTCCACCTGATTGGTGGCGATGGTGAATTCGCGGCCGATGGCGCTCCACACCTGCACGTCAATCTTCGGCCCGTAGAACGCCGCCTCGTTGGCGACCTCCACATAGTTGATGCCGGATTCGATCAACACCTTGCGCACCATGTCCTCGGTCTTCTTCCACAACTCCGGTTCGTTGACGTATTTCTTGCCCAGCCCTTCCGCCGCGTGCGTGCTGAAGCGCATCTGATATTTTTCGAGGCCGAAGATTTTGAAATATTTCAGATACATGTCGTTCACCGCGCGGAACTCGTCAGCGAACTGCTCCTCGGTGCAATAGATGTGGGCGTCGTTCATGTTGAGCGAACGCACGCGCATGAGGCCGAACAACTCGCCGCTCTGCTCGTAGCGATAGCAAGTGCCGTATTCCGCGAGGCGCAACGGCAAATCGCGGTAACTGTGCGGTTCAGCCGCAAAAATGCGGTGATGATGCGGACAGTTCATGGCTTTGAGGTAGTAGCGGTCAGGCTCGGTCATTGAAGCTTTTGCTAATTCAAGCCAGTAAGTTTGCAGTGCTGTCTTGTTGACGAAATCCATCAGTTCAGACGGAATTTTTTTATACCCGTCTTCATGGGCATCAACGAAATTTTTCAATGTCTCAAAATTATTTTTCCCTTTCGGCAGGAATTCAGCAATGGTTGCGCGAACTTCACGATCAGTTTCTTCGAGTGATTGCTCTAATTCTTGGACTACTTTTCTTTCAGGACCTTCCAAACCTAAAACCATCGGCGGAAACATGCTGTCCGCGTAATACGGCAGGTGGCCAGAAGTCCTATACATTTTTTCCCGCGCCAGATGCGGCGTGCGGACGCGGACGTAGCCGGCGGCGAATTCGGTTTCCTTGGCCAGCTTTTCCAATTCCTCGACGAGCACCGTGCCCTTGGGCAGCCACAACGGCATGCCCGGCCCGACAAATTCCGTGTCAATCGCGAACAGCCCCATCTCCGCGCCGATCTTGCGATGGTCGCGGCGCTTGGCCTCCTCGATCATCTTGAAATACTCGTCGAGCGCGGTCTTGTTCTTGAACGCCGTGCCGTAGATGCGCTGGAGCTGCGGGCCTTTTTCGTCGCCCTTGTAATACGCGGCGGCCACGCTGGTGAGCTTGAACGCGCCGATGTTGCCCGTGCGCATGACGTGCGGCCCGGCGCAGAGATCGATGAAATCGCCGTTCTTAAAATAGGAGATCGGCTCGCCCTCAGGAATCTGCTTGAGCAAATCCAGTTTGAACTTACTCACGTTGCCCGGACGTTCGGAGAGTCCACCAAGGCGTCCGCTCGACGCATCAGCGATGGCCTGTTCGCGCGTCACGGTCAGTTTCTCGAACGGATTGTTCGCCTTGATTTCCTTTTTCATCTCCGCCTCGATCTTCTCAAAATCTTCCGGCGCGATGCGATGGCTCAATTCGAGGTCGTAATAAAATCCATTTTCGACGGGCGGTCCGTAGGCAAACTGCGCCTCCGGCCAGATTCTCAAAATGGCCGTGGCGAGAACGTGCGCGGCAGAATGACGGATGCGCTCCAGCTCGGTCATCTTCGCACGGTCGTCCAAAGTTTTACGTTCCGGATTCGGCGCGGCGGACGCGGGTTGATTTTCTTGTTCAGCAGACATGGAATCAGTCTAGCCACAGAGACACGGAGGGCACAGAGAAAAATTGTCCTGTTGGAGTTCCTCTGTGCGCTCCGTGTCTCTGTGGCAAAACCAGCGCCGGCTCACGCGCGCGGCCGGGCCTGAAGATCGTGAACCTGCTGCATCACCTCGAAGTTCACGACGATGGGCGGCGGCACGGATTTGCGGGCGACGGCACGCGGCCGGATTGATTGTGGCTGCAAGGATTCGCGAATTTTTTCCAGTTCGCCACGGTCAAGCCAGACGCCCTTGCATTGTGGGCAGCAATCCATGATGACGCCCGAGCCGAGGCTGTAGAGCTTCTTGTCTAGCGTGACGGCGCACTTCGGACATTCGCGGATGTCCTCGTCATCTGTGCGCACGGCCGGGTCGTGGCGCAAATCGGCGATTTTGGCGTCGGGGTCGGGATGCTCACGGTTGACCTTGGCGAGTTCGCGATGGTCGAACCAGATACCGCCGCAGCCGCCATCGCAGCCGTCGAGCGTAACGGTGCCGGCCTTGAAACGGCGCAGCGGGCGTTGGCAGGCGGGGCAATTCATAGATTGCGGTCAGCGGCGCTTGCTGTCGCCGTGGCAGACCATGTCAATCACCACCGTGCTGGCGAGAATCAGCACGTCGTCCTCGCCGTCGGCGATGTCCACGCCGTAGGTGTCCGTGAATGAAAACCAGCGTTTGGAAACTTCCGCGACCTGTTCCGTGCCACGCGTGAAGGTATATTCCATATCGGTAAAACTGCCCTGCGCCTCGATATCGTCCGGGCCAGGCACGTCCACGGTGAACGCGCAGCGGAACAGCGTGAACAGATGTTTCTTCACGACGGCGGCGAGCTGGCCGTCACGGTAAATCTCGTAGGTCGGTCCCCACGACAAAAGTTTTTGCTGGATGAAGGCAAGCTCCTTGCCATTCATGTCCTGGAACGAAAGTTTCTGGCCGATGGTGAACACCTTGCCGTCCACGAAAAACACGTCCTCATCCGCCTCGTTTTTGATGGTGAAATCGTCACCGAAACAAAACAGCTTTTGCTTCATCAGATAGCGCATGAAAAAAGTCTAGCCACAAAGGCGCCCGAAAACGAAGGAGAAAAAAACTGCGACGCGCGGAAAAAACAAAAACGCGGCCGCCAGTCCGGCGGCCGCGCGGTGAAACGAAATTTATTTCAAAAGCCGGGAATTTTTTTTATCTCATTCACCGCGCCGCTGGCCTTGCTGAAGCCGGGCACATATTTGTCGGTAATGGTCGTGATGAGCTGCTTCTGGTTGTCGGTTAGCTTCGCGCTGGACGCGACATTTTTCAGCGACGGCACGGCGTCTTTGATTTTCCCGGCGCGCAACGAGCTGACGATGGTGGCGACGTCGCCCTGCGAGCCGTCGAGCGTGGCAAAATTTTTCTGCACGACGTAGGCCGAGGCAAGGTTGCCCACCTGCTTGGCGAGGCCGAGCTGTTCCGGCGTCAGCTTGGCGGAGGACGCCAGCTTGAACGCGGACGCGAGCGCGGCGGAATCCTGCCCGCCTGTGAGCGATGCCAAAGTGCTATTGAGCTTGCTCGTGATGGCGGAGTTGCCGCCAGCGGCGGTGCCGAGGCTTTGCACCTTGCTGGTCAGCTCGGAAGCGATGCCGCCAAGCTGGCTGTCAGAACTGGCTTTAGCCGCATCCACAAACTTGGTGGCCACGTCCGCGTCGACCTGGCCAAAAACGGCAGGGGTGAAACCGCCCAAGCTTGCGGCGGCGGTGATGACAATTAACTGGTTCACAAATGATTTTTTCATGTGCACAAATCAAAATTGGCACCGGAAATTTGGCAAGCCGTCTGGTATCGCAATGGCCGTAGTTGAAACTTTCCCGCCGGCTTGATAGATTTTCCGCCTATGGGACGCCAATGGCTTCATGCCAAACGATTGGTCGCCGGCCTCAAAAAGGGTCGCACGACCGGAAAACTGGTCCGCGAAATTTCCGTCGCCGCCAAAATGGGCGGCGCGGATCCCGCGATGAACGCCCGCCTGTTCACCGCCGTTGAAAAGGCCAAAAAAGACAGCGTGACCAAGGACGCCATCGAGCGCGCCATCCGCAAAGGCGCGGGCATCGGCGAGGAAAAACTCGTCATGGACCACATCGTCTATGAAGGCCGCGCGCCGCACAACGTGCCTGTCATTGTTGAGGTTTACACCGACAACGTGAACCGCACCGCGCCGGAGATCCGCGTGCTCTTCAAGAAGGGCCAGCTCGCCACCACCGGCAGCAACAAGTTTCTGTTCGACCACGTCGGCCTCGTCGAGGCGCATCATCCCGATGCGAACATTGACCGCGAAACCGCCGGCATCGAGGCCGGCGCGAACGAGGTCGAAACGCTGACACACGCGGAGAACGATGACATACCCGAAGCGGCGTCCGGCGCAAAATTCATCTGTGAGCGCACGGCGGTGGCCGCCGTATCAAAATGGCTTTCGGCCAACGGCTGGACGGTGGTGACGAGCGAAATCGGTTATGTGCCCAAACAGTTTCCCGAACTCACCGAGGCGCAGCACGCCGAGGTCGGCGAATTTTTGCAGACGCTGGATGACCACGACGACGTCCACCGCGTCTGGGCGGCGGTGAAATAAGCGATAGGTTTCTAAGCCGCGTTCGCGCGAACGCGGCGTTTCCTTTATCGTTTCACCGGTGGCAAATCCACCTTGCGCACGTCTTTCATCGCGTGGTCAGCGGACAGATTTTCACCGGCCCATAGTTTTTGCGAAGTCCATTTTGCCGGCGGCGAGCTCCAAAATTCATCCGTCGGCGGCAGGCCCAGCGGCAGCAGACCGGCGCTGCACAAATACAAACTGCCGGTGGAAATATAGCTTTCACCCAGTGCCGGCTGGTGGCCGCAGAAGCCGATTTGCAGCCAGCCATCCGCGTCAAAGGTTCCCGGCGCTTCGACCATTTTGCGGATGACGGCCGTCAACGCACAGCGCACTTGCGCGGGCTTGATCTTCTCCGGCAGTTCGCGCCGCAGCGCCCCCAGCGCCAGCGTTTGAAACGCGCCGAAACGATAGGTCGTCGAACGGCCAAGCGAGGGAAAAGTCCCGTCCGGCGCGATGAGTCGCTCCTGAATCTCGGCATACCGTTTTGCCCGTTGCAAAACTATTGCCAGCGGCGCGGCAAACTGGGCATCGTGTTTCGCCAATGTTTGCAGCACATCTACCAGCATTGGCTGGATGACAAAACTGTTATAATAATCGAAGTGGAAAAACTCGCCGTCGCCGTAGGCGCTGTCACCGACATACCAGCCGAGCATTTTGCGCACGCAATCTTCCAGCCGTTCCGGCAGCGCCGGCTCGCCCAGTTCCAGCAGCGCCGCCTCGACCATCGCGGCGAACATTACCCAGTTGTTGCCGGTCGGCGTCGGGATTTGGCGCGTGGATTTCAACGCCGCGACGACCTGTTTTTTTACGCGCGGATCCAGCGGCTCCCACAAAACTTTCGGCGCACGCAAAATTCCTTGAGCCAGAAACGCCGCGTCCACCAGCGGCTGCCCGCCGGCGGTAAAATTCATGAAATCCGGCGAGGCTGGATCCGTCGCGGCATCCAGCGACGATTGCGCGAGCCGTAAAAAGTCCTGCTGCAATTCCAACTCGCCATCCGGCAGGTTTTCCAGCGCCAGCCACGGCGCTACGCCGCAGAGCAGCCGGCCAAACGCCTCCAAGTGCGAGTAATTTGCCCGCTGCGCGCCGGGCTGCTTTTCCACCGGCATTTTCTTTTTCAGCTCGCGCCGGGACAAATTTCCCAATACCGGCCGCGCAATTTTTCCCGTGACGGAAACCCAGTATTGCCGGTCATCAGCGGCGGTGGAAATCGCCGCCGGGGTTTCGGCCGTCGCGCGCAGCGGCAAACCGCTCGCGCCCAGCACGCCGAGCGCGGCGGCGGACTTGAAGAATTCACGCCGGGTTTTCATTTTACTCGTCGCCGTTACCACCGCCGTTTTTCTTTTCCCAACTGCGCCGCGCTTTTTCCGGCAGACTTGCGTCCACCTTGGCGTAATAAGTTTCTTCACCAAAAAGTTTGTTGGCCGCGTGTTCGAGTTCCAGCGACGGCGCGACGCCAAACCGTTCGTGCGTGCCGACAAAAACCGTTCCGCCTTCGGGCCGCATGAAACACAGGAACAACGGGCATTTGCCCCCGTGCGCGGCAACGAGTTCTTGCACTTTCGCCATGTCTTCCGGCTGCAAGTGCGCCGCGTGCAGGCGCAGGTGAACCTGCTTCGTATATTTTTTAGGCGCGTCCATGAGCGGCAAGATTTCCTGCGGAAAAATCTTCGGCTTATCTTCGCCGGTGCTAACCTCGCCGATGACGAGGATGGCCTTGTTCGCTTCGAGTAGTGGACGGAACTTGTCGTAGTCGTTCATCACGAGCAACTGCACCGAGCCTTCCAAATCCTCCAGCGTCACCATCGAATACGGCTTGCCGGATTTTTTGGAAACGCCGTGGCTCACCGCCGCGATCATGCCGCCAATGCGCGTCAGGCTGCGGTTCGGCAGCTCGGCGAGCTTGGCGGTGTTGGTCAGCGAATATTTTTCCAGCAGCGGCACCAACGGCGTCAGCGGATGACCGGTGACGTAAAAGCCGAGCAGTTCCTTTTCGTGCGCGAGCAGTTCGTGCTGCGGCCATTCGGGCAGATTGCTTTCGCGTTCCGGCATCGGTGCCGATTTTTCTTCGAGCGCGCCGAAGAGCGAGCTTTGGCCTTTTTGTTTATCCGAAAGAATGCTCGCCGCGCGGGAAAGCGTGCGCTCGATTTGCGCAAACAGAGTCGCGCGCGTCTGGCCGAACGAATCGCACGCGCCGGTTTTGATCAATGCCTCCAACGGTTTTCGCGTGAGCGTGCGCCCGTCCACGCGCTCGCAGAGTTCGGAAAGAGTCTTGAATTTCCCGCTGTCATTCCGCGCCTTCAGGATGGTTTCCACGGCGGCTTCGCCCACGCCCTTGATCGCGGCCATGCCGAAGCGGATGGCCTTGCCCTCGCGCGCCGGTGCGAAAAACACGCCGCTTTCGTTCACGTCCGGGCCGAGCACCTCGATGTCGAACTCGCGCGCCTCGGCGATGTATTCGGCGAGCTTGTCCGTGTTCGCCATGTCGTTCGTCATCATGGCGCAGAAGAATTCCACCGGATAATTCGCCTTCAGATACGCGGTCTGATACGCGACGACGGCATACGCGGCGGCGTGCGACTTGTTGAAACCGTAGCCGGCGAATTTTTCCAGCAAGTCAAAAATCTGATTTGCCTTCGTCTTCGGAATCTGGTTTTTCTCGTGGCAACCTTTGACGAAATCTTCGCGCTGCTTGGCCATTTCCTCGACCTTCTTCTTGCCCATCGCGCGCCGCAGCAAGTCCGCCTTGCCGAGCGAATAGCCGGCGAGCAACTGCGTCGCCTGCATCACCTGCTCCTGATAAATCAGGATGCCGTAGGTCTCCTTGGAAATGGATTCGAGCAGCGGATGCTCGTATTTGATCTCAATTTCGCCGTGGCGACGCTTGATGAAATCCGGAATCAGGTCCATCGGGCCAGGACGATACAGCGCCACCAGCGCCGTGATGTGCTCGACTGAGCTGATCTGGAATTTTTTGCACAGGTCGCGCATCCCGCCGGATTCCAATTGGAACACGCCGAGCGTTTCCGCGCGGTTCAGCAGGTCATAGGTTTTTTTGTCGTCGAGCGGCAACTGGTCGATGTTGATTTGCACGCCGTGCGTTTGCTTGACCATCTCGCAGGTGTTGCGAATGACGGTCAAAGTTTTCAGCCCGAGAAAATCCATCTTCAGCAAGCCAAGATCGCCGACCGGGCCCATCGCGTATTGCGTAACGATGCCGCCGTGTTCGTCCAGCTTGAGCGGCAGCAGGTTCACCAGCGGCTGGTCGCCGATGACGACGCCGGCGGCATGAACACTGGCGTTACGCGTGAGGTCTTCAAGGATGAGCGCGGTGTCCACGAGTTCACGCGTGACGTCCTCGTTCTCGTAAGCCTCCTTGAATTCCGGCGACTGCTTGAGCGCCTTCGTCAGATCCATTTTCAGGTCGAACGGAATCATTTTCGCCAGCCGGTCGCAATCACCATACGGCAAACCCATCACACGGCCGACATCGCGCACGACACTTTTCGCGCCCATCGTGCCGAAGGTGATGATTTGCGCGACGGAATCTTTTCCGTATTTTTGGCGCACATATTCGATGACGTCCGCACGGCGGTCGTCGGCAAAATCAATGTCGATATCCGGCGGATTCACGCGTTCGGGATTTAGAAAACGTTCGAACAGCAGGCCGTAACGAATCGGATCCACGTTCGCGATTTCCAAAAGATAAGTGACGAGCGAACCGGCGGCGCTTCCGCGCGCGACGCAGGAAATTCCCACGCTGCGACCGTAGCGAATAAAATCGCCGACGATGAGAAAGTAAGAAATGAAACCAGTCTTTTCGATGACTTCCATTTCGACTTTCAAGCGGTCAATGACCGTTTTGATGGCGGCAGTGACAAGAGGATTGTCGAATGTGAGATTTTTTTCCTCGCTGGCAACGAGCGTCGGCAGGCGCTTCGGATCATCAACGCCCGTCACAATAAATTCATTTCCGACCGCCTTCGCGTGAATTGTGTAGCGAGTGAAAAGCCCTTCGGCGAGCCACTGCCGTAAAAATCCTTCGCGCGTGAAATGTTCCGGCGGATGAAACACCGGGTAATGTAAATCTTTCGTCGCCTTGGGAAATTTGATTTCCAGGTTGCACATTTCGGCGACTTCCCGCGTGTTCAAAACCGCCTCGGGCACCTCGGCGAAGCGCGCCTTCATCTCGTCCGCACTGCGCAAGTAAAACTGCTCCGGCACATAGCCCGCGCTCATGCGCTTCGGATCGCTCAACAGCGATTGGGTGCCGATGCAGACGAGACAGTCGTGCGCGTGCGAATGGCTTTTCTCGACATAATGCACATCGTTCGTCGCCACAAGCTTCAGGCCAAATTCCTTCGCCCAGACAATCAGTTGCTTGTTGACCTTGGCCTGTTCGGGAATGCCGTGGTTCTGGAGTTCGAGAAAAAAATTTTCCGCGCCGAGCGTCTGCTTGAAGAAATCCACCGCGTCGCGTGCCTTGGCGATCTGATCCTTCATGATCAAATCGGGAATCTCGCTCGCGAGACAGCCGGACATCGCAATCAAGCCTTCGCTGTGCGCCGCCAGAATTTCTTTGTCGATGCGCGGCTTGTAATAATAACCCTCCAAGTGCGCGGCGGTGGTGAGCTTGATGAGATTCTTGTAGCCAGCCTCGTCCTTCACCAGCAGCCCGAGATGATGATATTTGTCGCCCTCGACTTTTTTGCGTTCCAGCCGGCTGCCGGGCGCGACATAGACCTCGCAGCCGATGATGGGCTTGATGCCCTTGGCGCGCGCGGCCGAATAAAATTCAATCACGCCGTGCATCGCGCCGTGGTCGGTGATGGCGAGCGCGGGAAATTTCAGCTCATGCGCCCGGTCCATCAGCTTGTCCAGACGGCACGCGCCGTCGAGCAGCGAATACTCGGTGTGCAGGTGCAAATGGACAAAATCAGCGTGCGACATTGGAATCAGATTTTACCCGCGCAACGTGACGCGAAGCAAGCAGCGGATATTCACCGCGCTGAAAACTTATTTTGCAGCGCGGTAAAAACCTTCTCCGGCGAAATTTGCGCGAGGCAGTAGCGCGCGGCGGTGCAGACGGCCGAGCTGCCGGCGCAGCCGCAGGTGCCGCCGGTGAGCGCAAGATGCTTATCGCCCACCGGCGCCCAGCGCGCCGGCGGCGTCGGGCCAAACAGCGAAATCGTCGGCACGCCCAGCCCGGCGGCGAAATGCAGCGGGCCGGTGTCGCCGGAAACGAAAACCTGCGCTCGCGCCAGCACCGCGAGAAACAACGGCAGCTCGGCAATGAACGGCAGAATCACCGCGTCGGGCGCGAGCTTTTTCAATTCCACCATCAGCGCAGCCTCGCGTTCGCCGCGCGCGGTGGTGAACACCAGCCGCCGGCCGGCGGCGGTGGCCAACCGGTGCCATTTTGCCCAGTGCGCCAGCGGCCATTCCTTTTTGGGCTGGCTCGAAGCGACGTGGCAGACGATGGCGTGCTCGTCCGGCAGAATTTTTTTGGCGGCGTCCGCCAGCAGGACATCCGCGTGGAGTTCCGCTTCCAGTGAGCCGGGCATGGGAATCTGCCAGCCGGATAAAAGCTGCGCCAGCCGCAGGGATTCGTGCGGCGGATTTTTCGCCGGCACCACGCGGTCGGTGTAGAGAAACTTCCGGCCAAAAAATCCGCCGCGCTCCGCCCAGCCCAGCCGCCGCTTGGCGCCGATGAGAAAACTGAGAATCGCGCCGCGGTCGTTGCTGGCGAAATCCACCGAGCGGTCAAAGCGCTCGCGGCGCAGGGCGTAGATGATGGGCGCCGTCTCGAAGATGTCGGCGCGGCCGCGCTGGCGGGGCATGGGCCAGACCTGGTCGAGCCAGGGCAGCGGCTGGAACAGCGGCGCGGCCTCGTCCGGCACGAGCAGGTGCAGTTCGGCGTCGGGAAAATTTCCGCGCAGCGCGCGCAGCGCAGGCGTGAGCAGCACGGCGTCGCCAAAGTATTTGAACTGCAGCGCGAGGATTTTTTCCGGCCCGGCGTTCACGAGGCGAATTGGAGTTCGTAAAGTTTCTGATAGGTGCCGGCGCGCCGGACGAGCTCGTCGTGCGTGCCGGTCTCGACAATTCTTCCCTGGTCCAGGACGACAATCAAATCGGCGTGCAGAATCGTCGAGAGCCGGTGCGCGATGCAGATGGTGGTGCGGCCCTTCATCAGCTCGTCGAGCGCGGCCTGCACGGCGCGTTCGGACTCGGTGTCGAGCGCGCTGGTGGCCTCGTCGAGAATCAGGATGGGCGCATTTTTCAAAACGGCGCGCGCGATGGCGAGGCGCTGGCGCTGGCCGCCGGAAAGCGAGACGCCCTTCTCGCCGATGACAGTGTCGAAGCCCTGCGGTTTTTGTTCAATGAAATCAAAGGCGTAGGCGTGCCTGGCGGCGGCGGCGATTTCTTCCTGGGTCGAGCCGAGCCGGCCGACCTCGATGTTCCGGCGGATGGTGTCATTGAACAGGATGTTTTCTTGCGCGACGACGGCGATCTGGTTCCGCACGTCGCGCGTGGCGACGTCGCGCAAATCCACGCCGCCGATTTTCACCGCGCCGCGCGCCGGGTCGTAAAAGCGCAGGAGCAGGTTGGCCAGCGTGGTCTTGCCGGAGCCGCTGGAGCCGACGAGCGCGACGAGCTGGCCGGCCTTGACGGTGAGATTGATGTTGCGCAGGACCGGCTTTTCGCCGTAGTTGAAATCGAGGTTTTGAAACTCGATGTCGGCGCGCGAGGCGTGGAGCATTTTGGGCGCGGCGGGCTCGGGCACGGAATTTTTCGTGGCGAGCAGCTCGAAGACGCGTTCGCTGGCGGCGCGCGCCTGGACGACCTGGTTTTGCAGCCGCGTCAGGTTTTTCATCGGCGGATACATCAGGAAGATGCTCATCACGAGCTGCGTAAAATCGCCCGTGGCCGGCCGCGAGCCGGGCGAGGAATTCATGTAGATGAGCGCGAGGGCGACGCCCGTTGCGCCGAGCAGGTCAATGATGGGCGAAGTGATTTCGTTGGCGCGGACGATGCGCATGTAGTTGCCGGTGGAGCGGCCGGCGGTGGCGCTGAACTCCTCGGTGACGACGGCCTCGAGGTTGTAGGCCTTGACGACGCGGTGGCCGGTGAAGGCCTCGGCCATGACCTGCACGAGGCCGGCGTTCTGCCTCTGCAGCTCGCCGCTGGAGCGCCGCACCTTTTTGCTGAAGATGGAAAGCGGGATGATGCACACCGGCAAAACCACCAATGAAATCAAGGTCATGGTGCGCGTCTCCGGCCGCCAGAGCAGCACCGCCATGATGCTGACGAGCGTGACGGGGTCGCGGACGATGACGGAGGTGGCGTTGCTGAAAATGTTCTGGAGCGCCTGCGTGTCGCTCATGATGCGCGAGATGAGCTCGCCGCTGCGGTTCTGGCTGAAAAATCCGGCGGACAAATCCATGAGGTGCGCAAAGAGTTTCACGCGCAGCCCGTTCACGGCGCGGATGGCCGCCCATTGCAGGAAATAAGTGTTCAGGTAGGTCACGATTCCGCGCAACAGCATGACGAGCGGAATCAGCGCGACAAACAGGATGAGCGCGCCGCGATGCTGGTGCAGGCCGCTCTCCAGGCCGACGCGGGCGTCGTGGATCCATTGCACCGCGAAGGCCGGCAGCGCCGACCATTTCTCCTCGACCGGCTTCTGGTTTGCGGCCGGGAACATGACGCTCGCGACGAGCGAGATGACAATGATCATTACCGGCGACATCAGCCCGGCCAAGATGCCGGTGAACACGCCGAGGAACAGCCGCGCGCGATAAGGCCGCACGAGTTCCCAGAGCTTGCGGAGAAAAGCGATCATCGCCTTCATTCTGGCAATGGCGGCGGAAAGTGAAAGTTTTGTTTTCAACTTGGCGCGGCGGGCGGCCTTCTCTAGCTTCGTGGGGAACGACCGATGATTTACGACTGCTTCATTTTTTTCAACGAGCTGGAGCTGCTGGAGCTGCGGCTGCACGAGCTGGCCGGCGTGGTGGACAAGTTTGTCATCGTCGAGGCCAACGAGACGCACACGCACCAGCCCAAGCCGCTGCACTACCAGGAAAACCGCGCGCGGTTCAGCGCGTTCCACGACAAGATCATCTACGTCGTCGTGGACGACATGCCGCCGTCGCCGAGCGCGTGGGTGATGGAGCGGTTCCAGCGCAACGCCATCGCGCGCGGGCTGACGAACTGCCGACCGGACGATTTCGTGCTGGTGTCCGACGTGGATGAAATTCCCCGCGCCAGCACCGTGGAAAAATTGAGCCGGGAAATTCCTTTTCACGACAATTTTTTCAGCAACGCCGTCCACGCCGCCCTGAACTCCGCGCCGGTGAAAAGCGTCTTCCACCGGAAAGCCCTGCGCCACCAGCTGCGCCGGAACCATCCGTTCGTCTGGCGGTTTCACCAGGCGCTCTACCGCCATTACCTGAACTGCCGCGCGGTGGAGACGCCGTTCAGCCACGGCACGCGGATGCTGCGGTTCCGGGATTTTTCCTGTGCCGAGGAGATGCGCCACAGCGGCCACAAGACGGTCGAGGACGCCGGCTGGCATTTTTCCTGGATGGGCGGCGTGGAGCGGATCCAGGAAAAGCTGGCCGCGTATTCGCACCAGGAACGGAACCGGCCGGAGATTGCCGACGCGGGCAACATCGAAAAATCGCTCCAGGAAGGCCGCGTGTTTTTCGACCAGGAAAAGCGGCTGGAATTCGTGCCGCTGGACAACACCTTTCCAAAATATCTTTTGGAACATCAGGACAAATTTTCCAGCTGGATCCGGCCGGCCTGAAGCGCCGCCGCTGAAATCTGGATTTACTTTGCCGCGCCCAGCGCCAATGATGGCGGCGCAAAACCGATGATTGTCTTTTTGCACATCCCGAAAACCGCCGGTTCCACCTTCCAATTTATTTTGGAAAACACCTTCGGCGTCTCGGCCTGCCACACCAACCACACCAAGCAGGATTTTTTCCGGCCGGATGATTTTGAATTCGCCCGCAAATTTTTCCCGCGCATGAAAAGCCTCGCCGGCCACAATCTCGTGGATCCGCTGGCGCTGGACATTCCCGGCGCGTTCCACGTCACCTTCCTGCGCGAGCCGGTGGCGCGGGTGTTTTCGCATTACCAGGACACGGTGCTGACCGGCGCCAAGACATGGACGTTCGAGGAGTTCATGCGGCAGAGCGACTATGCGGAAAACCTCCACGTCCGGCTCATGTCCGGCGAACGCAGCCTCGACAAGGCCAAAAAATACCTGGAGCGCTGCGGCTTTGTCGGCCTCACGGAAAAATTCGACCTCTCGCTGCACGTCCTCGAAAAATTCACGCCGCTGCCGCTGAACCTGAACTACAAGCGTCGCCGCACTGCCGCCACCAACGCCGTCCGCCAACCCGTCGCCAAGGATCCGCGCATGATCGAACTCGCGCGCGAACGCAACCAGCTCGACCTCGCGCTTTACGATTTTGCCGTGAAGGAAATTTTCCCAAAGTTCTGCGCCAAGGCCGGGTTCACGCCAGATTCCCAAGTGACTTCCTTCGACACCTACACCAGCGACCGGCATTTGCGCTACCGGCTCTGTCATCTCTACAACCTGTTCTCTACCGCCAGCTCGGCAAGCTGCGCCGCCGCCCATGAAACGCCCGTTTCCGTCCGCCTCATCGCCGGCCACGCGGCGCGCGGCATCCGGCCGCGCGGCGAGATTTCCTTTGCGACGGCGGCCCGCCGGGCGTTAAGCTGGCCGGCCATCTGATTTTACCATGCCTGAACCCGTCAGCCTTTACATCATCACGTTCAACGAGGCGCAGAACCTGCGCGCCGTGCTGCCGACGGTCTTGTGGGCGGACGAGGTCGTGGTGGTGGACTCGTTCAGCACCGACGAAACGGCGGCGGTCTGCGCGCAGTTCGGCGTGCGCCATGTGAACTTGAAATTCGAAGGGTTCGGCAAGCTGCGCAATGATGCGATTGCCTTGCTCAAGCACGACTGGGTCGTGAGCATTGACTCGGACGAGCGCAGCACGCCGGAATTTGCGGCGGAAGTCCGCCGCACGCTCGCCGCGCCGCGCCACGCGGCGTATTTCGTGCCGCGGCTCAACTATTTTCTCGGCCGGCCCATCCACCACTGCGGGCTGTATCCCGACTACCGGCAGCCGCAGGTTTTCGACCGCCGCAAACTGAAATACCGCGCCGACCTCGTGCATGAGGGCTTTGATTGCGAAGACCCCGTCGGCCGGTTCCAAAACCCGGTGCTGCAGCATCCGTGGCCGTCGCTCGCGGTGGTGCTGGCCAAGACCGACCGTTACACCACGCTGATGGCCAAACGGTATTTTGAGGCGGGCCGCCGCGCCGGATTTTGCCGGCTCGCGCTGAATCCGGCCGGCGCGTTCCTGAAAAAATATCTCGTCCAGCAGGGGTTCCGCGAGGGCGTGGCCGGCTTCATGGTCTGCGCGCTGCACGCCTATTATACGTTCCTGAAATACGCCAAGCTTTGGGAGCTGCAAAACAAACCCGCGCCGTGACCGCCCGCCCCCACCTGCTGCTTTACGAGCCGCGCACGGAAGGCCACCACCTCGGCTGGCTGCGCTTCATCGCCGACGACTTGCTGTCGGCGGATTTTCAACTGTCCATCGCCGCTGATTTGCGTCCCGGCGCGCGCGAGCGCGTGGAACAAAATCTCGCCGGGCTGTCCGGCGAGGTGAAATTGTTCTCCGCCTACGACGAAAACGGCCGCCGCCATCTCGACGGCAAAGCCCGTTCCGTCGCGCACTGCCTGAAAATCAGCGGCGCGGAAAATGTTTTCCTCTGCGCGCTCGATGAAATCGCCTCTGATTGCTGGCGCAGCGCGACTTTCGGTTTGCGTCCGCCGCCGGAATTGCGCGGACGCATGGGCGGCATCTACCACCGCCCGCGTTTTCTCGAAGCGCCCAAATGGTCGCCCGACCGCGCGCTGAAAATTCCAGGTTTCCAACGCCTGCTGCGCGAAGGTTGGTGGCGGCAAATGTTGTTCGTGGACGAATTTCTCGCGGCAGGGCTTCAGTCCGCAAATCCGTCGTCGCCGATTTTTTTTCTGCCCGACGCCTGTCCGCCCGGCTACGACGGCGCCGCGGTTACGGCCAGAAAAACATTGGAGATTCCCGCCGGCCGGAAGGTTTTTTTGTTTTACGGAACCGGCGCACGGCGCAAAGGATTGCACATCGCGGTCGAAGCGATGCTGCAACTGCTGCCGGAATCTCCGGCGTTTTTGCTCTGCGCCGGACAGCAAAATCCAACCGGCAAAACCGCTGATGGAATCGCGCAGCTCGTCCGCCAAAATCGTGCGCGGCTGCTTGACCGCTACGTCACCGTTGAGGAAGAAAAAATGTGTTTCGCCGCGAGTGACGCGGTGCTGCTGCCTTACCTGAACCATTTCGGCACGAGCGGCGTTTTGTCGCGCGCGACGTCCGCCGGCAAACCGGTGATTGTCTCCGACGAACAGTTGCTCGGTCGCCTCACGCGCGAACACAAACTTGGTTTGGTTTTTCCGTCCGGCAATGTTTCCGCGCTCGCGCAAAGTCTCCGGCAGATGAGCCAACTTTCCATGGCCGACTTAAATCGGTTCTCCATCGCGGCAAATCATTACGCCAAAACTTATTCCCGCGCCGCGTTTCGCGCGGCGTTGTTGCAGTCGCTTTCCGCCAGCTAAAATGGAAACCTCCCCGCGCATTTTAGTCATCCGTTTGACGGCCATCGGCGACGTGGTGCTGACGCTGCCGGCGGTTTCCGCGCTGCGGCAGAATTTTCCGGCGGCGAAAATCTCATTTCTCACGACGCAGGAAAACGCCGCGCTGTTACAGGGTTTTTGCGATGTGGATGAAACCGTCACGCTCGACCGCGCGGCGTTCCGCAGCCGGAATCCATGGCGGATTACCAAGGAATTTTTCCGTTTGCTGCGCCAATTGCGCGCGGGAAAATTTTCACTGGCCGTGGACCTGCAGGGCAACGGCGAGAGCGCGTGGCTGACGCGGCTCACCGGCGCGCCGCTGCGCTGGGGCATCGTCCACAAACCCCGGCGACGCCACGCCTTCACGCACAGCGTGAACCGGCGGCGGGAAATCCACGCGGCGGAAATGCACCTGGAACTGCTCCGGCATTGCGGTGTCAAAACGGATTTGGTGCGCAACGAATTTTTCCTGCCGGCGGACGCGCTGGGCGCGGCGCGGAATTTTTTCGCGGCGAACAATTTGGCTCCCGAAAAGCCAACTTTGTTTCTTCAGCCGTTCACCAGTTCGGCGGCAAAAAACTGGCCGTTGGAAAATTATCTGGCGCTGGCGCGGCACTGGCAGGCGCGCGGCTGGCAGATTGTTTTTGGCGGCGGTCCGGCGGATGTTGCCGCGCTGGAACCCGCGCGGGCATTGGGTTTTGTCATTTCCGCCGGCGTGCCGCTGCTCGTGACCGGCGGGCTGATGCAGCTCGCCGCGCTCACGGTCGGCGGCGACACCGGCGCGCTGCACCTCGCGGTGGCGCAAGGCAAGCGCGTCGTGATGCTGATGAACACAAACCGGCTTGGCCGACCGCATCCGTTCCGCCGCGCCGAATGGACGCTCGCGCCGGCGATTGAAAGAAAAATCGCAAACATCGCCGTCAGCACGGTCATCGCCGCATGCGAGGCCGCGCTGAAATAATTCCGGGGCGCACCGAAGAAGTGATTGCGGCTGCCGTCAAAAAATCATAAAAAACAAGATGCTTTCGTCCCTGCGCCAGACCAGCCCCGTGCGGCTGGCGGTTTTTCTGCTGTTCGCCCTGACCTGCTACCGGCTGTGGTTCATCACGCAGATGGAGCTGGTGCCGGACGAGGCTTATTATTGGCTCTGGTCAAAACATCTGGCCTGGTCGTATCGCGACAAGGGCCCGGCGGTCGCGTGGACGATCGCGCTCGGCACAAAAATTTTCGGCAACACGGTTTTTGGCATCCGCTTTTTTGCGGTGATGTTGAGCACCGGCACGGGAGTCCTGCTGTTCCTGATCGCGCGACGGCTGTATGACGACCGCGTGGCGCTATGGACGCTGCTGCTGGCGTCGGTCATTCCGCTGGTGGCGGTCGGCTCGATCCTGATGACGATTGATTCGTTGAGCGTTTTTTTCTGGGCGTGGGCGGCGCTGATTTTCTGGAAGGCGATTCATCGCGACCATCTGGCCGACTGGTTCTGGCTCGGCCTCGCGATTGGCGCGGGCTTTCTCGCCAAGTTCACCAACGGCGTGCAGCTCGGCTGCATCGTATTTTTCCTACTGTGGTCAAAGGAACATCGCCCGCTGTTGTTCAGCCGGAAAATGCTCGTGCTGGGCGGTTCGTTCGGCGTGTGCATCCTGCCGGTTCTCTGGTGGAACATGCAGACCGGCTGGGTTCACGCCATGGCGCTGCACGCGCGCAGCGGGGTGGACAAGAGTTTTCATGTCCATCCGCTGGAGCTGCTGCAATTCATCGGCGGCCAGTTTGGCGTCATCTCGCCGCTGATCGCGGCGGGCATGGTGGTCGCCGCCGGGGCGCTGCTCTGGAAAAAATCCGCCGACTTGCGCGTGCAGTTTTTGTTAAGCCAGTTTCTGCCGCTCTACGGTTTGTTCGCATTTTTCAGTTTGAACAAGGCCGGCCAGGCCAACTGGGCGGCGCCGGCGCTGGTCACCGGCATCATCTTCACCGTCATCTATTGGCGCGAAGTCGTCGCGCGCTGGCCGGCGTGGCGCTGGGGCGTGGGCACGGCGTTCGCCATCGCGCTGCTCATGACTCTGGTCTTGCATGACACCGACCCGTTCATAAAAATTTCGCAACGCATCACCAATCATCTGCATCGTCGGCCAATCCCCGATCCGCTGCGCCGCGCGCAAGGCTGGGACGATTTTGCCGCGCACGTGCAGTCGGCGCGGGAGAAAAACCAGGTGAACCTGCTGCTGGCGGACAATTACGCCCAGGCCAGCATGATGGCGTTTTACCTGCCGGGCCAGCCACAAACCTATCTGCTGCCGGCGACCTACGGCGACACGCAGTTCACCCTCTGGCCGGGCTACGCTGTCCGGCCCGGCATCCGCGCCCTGTATGTGACCACCTCGGCCAAGCCGCCGCCGGACATTTTGCGGAACCAGTTCAACACGGTCGAGCTGGTGGACGGTTTTTGGTCGCAACACCACAAGCGGGACATGACCGAGTTCCACATCTATCTCTGCATCCGCGAATCGGCGGCGCCGAGATGACGTTCAGCGCACCAGCCGGTAATGTTTTTTGTCAAACCGGAAGCCGATCGTTTTTTCCAGCCACATCATCCGGCGATGTTTTTTTTCGCGCGCGGTCAGCTGATGTTTCGGGTCGGCCTGAAAAATTTCTTCCGCCGCCGGCAGCCAGTCCTGCACGATTTTGGGATGCGTGCCGGAAAACGGTTTCAGCACAGACGGATCAATCTGCGAATAGTCCATCGGCTTCGGCCTGGAATCGTCCCAGTATTTTTGCACGGTGGCGGATTTCAAGTCCATCTCCGCCTCGCTGCGCACCCAGCCGTAGTGAAAAATCGTCGCGCCCGTGTGCGCCGCGCGCGGGTGGCGCGATTTTTTGTGGCCGTCCAGCACGTTGAAAAACAGCGCCTCGCTCGACCACGCGGGAATCGTGTTGCGGAGGATGCGGACTTCGCTGCGATACCAGCCGGGCGACTGCGCCACGGTGTTTTTGTTCCCGTAAAAATGGAGATAGTCAAATGCCAGCGCCTCGACGCGTTCGTCGGACAAATGTCTTTCCATCGCCGCGCGGATTTTCGGCAGATCGATCTCGTGCAGCACCTCGTCCGCTTCGAGGTAAAACGCCCAGTCGCCGGTGCAGTTAAAGAGCGCGATGGATTTCTGCTGGCCATAGACGAAGCCACCGACGCTGTAATCGCCTCGCATCTTTTCATTCCACGTCGTCGGGATGATGCGGATTTTCGGGTCGCCGATCGCGCGCACCATTTTTTCCGTGCCGTCATCGCACGGGCCGAGCGCGATGACGAACTCGTCCACGAGCGGCAAAATGGAGCGGATGGACGCGACGAACGGATAGCCGAGCTTCTGGCCGTTGCGCAAAAAGGTGAACCCGCTGACTTTCATGCGCGGAAAACTAATGGGCGGCCGCAATCTTGAACAGGAGAAAGAATTCCCTTGTTATCGCCAAAACCTGTTGTATTTTGCGGCAGCAGAAGATCATGAACACGTTCCAGAGCGATTTATGGCATAATCTTCGACGTTTGAGTTTCCGGCGGTTCCGCCCCGAAAAATTCTCCAGCCTTCAAAAAATCCGCCCCGCGTTTGATGAGCACCGTTGCATTTTTGTTCATATTCCCAAATGCGCGGGGATTTCGGTGTGCCAAAGCCTGTTCGGGAACAATGTTAATCTTACAGCCGGCCATCATAACTTGAAAAGATACCAGATTGTGTTTGCCCCCCGGGAATTCAGGGATTATTTCAAATTTGCCTTTGTGCGAAACCCGTATGACCGGCTGGTGTCGGCCTTTTTCTTCCTGAAAAAAGGAGGCTTGAATCAAACCGACAAAGCGTGGGGGGACAGGAATCTTTCCGCGTATGACAGTTTTGACGTTTTTGTGAAAGCGTGGGTCAACCCCAGGAACATCCGGTCGGCGCTTCATTTCCACCCGCAATGCGATTACATCTGCCTTGAAAAAAACCGGCCGGCCGTGGACTTCATTGGTTATTACGAGAACCTTGAGGCAGACTTCCAGCTTGTTTGCCGGAAGCTGAAGACGGATTCGCCCCTGCTTTCGATGAACCGGAATCCGGCGCGCGGAATGGACTACCAGGCATACTACACGGACGAAACCAAGGCCATCGTGGCCGATGTCTATGCGGATGACCTCCGGGTTTTGGGATACGCTTTTGACAATTCAAGCCTGCCAAACCAGCTCGCCTTGCGCGATGGGAAGAGCGCGTAAGCCGGCCACGCCCACGCCGGTTCGGGCTCAATCGCCGAACAATTTTTTCATCCGCTCGCGCGCCGCGTCCTCGCGGGTATTTTTTACTTCCTTCGATTCCCATTTCCGGCGGGCGAACTCAAAATACTCGCAGAAGTTGCCGACCGCCTTTTCCAGCACCGGCTCCGCGCGGCGCTCGCGGCACTGCTGCGCCACGCGCGAATCGTAGCTCTGGCAGTTCAGGCACACGCGCAGGTCGGCGCGGCATTTCATGCAGACCTCGCCGCGGCCGGGATTGCCGGGAATCGTCCACGGCTCGCCGCAATTATGGCAATGTCGGGTCATTTGAATTTACGATTGCTGATTTACGATTTACGATTGGAAAAATAATACCCGCGCAAACCTCAAAATGAAACCCCAAGAATCCACCTTCCGCGAAATCCTCCAGCCCGCCGTCATTGTCGGCGCGCTCGGCTATTTCGTGGACGTGTATGATTTGATTTTGTTCGCCATCGTGCGCGGCGCGAGCCTGAAAGATTTGGGCTACACCGGCGACCAGGTTTTGGCGCAAGGCATTCATCTTTTGAATTTGCAGATGCTCGGGATGCTGCTTGGCGGCATCGCGTTTGGAATTCTCGGCGACCGCCTTGGCCGCGTCGCGCTGCTCTTCAGTTCCATCCTGATTTATTCCGTCGCCAATATCGCCAATGGTTATGTGCATTCCGTCGAAGCTTACGGCGTGTGGCGTTTCATTGCCGGCTTTGGTCTTGCGGGTGAACTCGGCGGCGGCATCACGCTCGTCTCCGAAGTGCTTTCCAAAGAAGCGCGCGGCTATGGCACGATGCTAATTGCGGCCATCGGCGTTTTCGGTGCGGTCGTCGCCGGCATCATCGCCGACCACGTCCATTGGCAGACTGCTTATATCATCGGCGGCGGACTGGGACTGCTCCTGCTCCTGCTGCGCGTCAGCGTGGTGGAATCAGGAATGTTCAAGCAGATTAAAAACACTCCCGCGCACGTCTCGCGCGGAAATTTCCTCTCGCTGTTCACGAACTGGAAACGCTTTCTGAAATACATCCGCTGCATCCTGATCGGCCTGCCGAACTGGTTTGCCATCGGCGTCCTCATTACTTTTTCGCCGGAAATCGCCAAAGCTCTGCAAATAAAGGGCGAAATCAACGCCGCCCATTCCATCGCGTTCGCCTACCTCGGCATCACGTTCGGCGGTTTCGCCAGCGGATTTTTCAGCCAGCAGCTCCGCTCGCGCAAAAAAATCATCTTCACCTTCATCCTAATCACGCTCGCCGCGATGCACGCCTACTTTCATGCCTTCGAACAGCCGGAGGCGACTTTCTATCTTATCGTTTTGTTCCTCGGCTTCGGCGTCGGCTATTGGGCGGTGTTTGTCGCCGTCGCGGCGGAACAGTTCGGCACGAACATCCGCGCGACCGTCGCGACGACGGTGCCGAATTTTATTCGCGGCTCCGTCGTGCCCATCACGCTCGCGTTCAATTTTTTGAAATCATATAAAATCAGCGGCGTGGCCATCGGCGTCGTGAACAGTGCCGCCATCGTCGGGACAATTTGCATTTTAATCGCGCTCTGGGCGCTGCGCGGACTGGATGAAACGCATGGCAAGGATTTGGATTACATCGAGCCAGTTTAATTTTGCCCACGGTTCAGGGTTGGAAACAAAATCAGTTTTTGCGACCCTGAACCCTGAACTTTGAACTCGAAACTGAAAATTGGAATTTTCGGCGGCTCGTTCGATCCGGTGCACCTCGGCCATCTGCTCGTGGCGCAGGCGGCGATTGAGGAACTCGGCCTGGACCGCCTGTTTTTTATTCCGGCGGCGCAGTCGCCGTTCAAGCCGGAAAGCAAACCCGCACCGGATGCCGCGCGGCTGCAACTGCTCCGCCTCGCGCTCGCAGGCAAAACGAACTGCGAAATTGACGACCAGGAAATCCGGCGCGGCGGCGTTTCCTACACCGTGGACACGCTGCGCGATTACGCAAAAAGATTTTCCGGCGCGGAACTGTTTTACCTCGTCGGCGCGGACAACGTGCCGAAGCTCAACGAATGGCGCGAGCCGGCGGAGCTGGCGCGGCTGGCGGAGTTCGTGGCAATCCCGCGTCCCGGCGGCGCGGCGGCGGTTTTCCCGCCGCCGTTTCGCGGGCGGATGCTGCGGGGTTTTCCCTTCGCCGTGTCGTCGTCAGAAATCCGCGCGCGGGTGAAGGCCGGATTGCCGGTTGAACATTTAGTTCCCACCGCCGTGGCCGAGGCGATCCGCAACGGGCAGTTTTACGTTTAGCGCATAGACTCGCGAAGCATGACCCCGTCACCGGAACCGGCCATTGCCCGTCGCCACGCGGCGATCCGCCGGGCGGTCACGCCGTTGCCGGGCAGCTGGCCGCGCGACCACTTCAAACCGCTCAATATTCCCGGCGACTGCGACGGCCTGACCCTGCTGGCGGCGCTGGGCCGCATGGTGGGAAATGTTTCGGCGGCGGAGTGGCAAATGGAATTTACGCGCGGCCGGATTGTGAGCCTGGAACAAAAACCGGTCGCGGCTTCGCAAATCGTCCGCGCCGGGCAACGCTACCGACATCTTTTTCCAAACGTGACCGAGCCGGCGGTGAACGGCGACGTGGAAATTTTGCACGAGGACGAGGCGCTGATTGTCGTGAACAAGCCCGCGCCGCTGCCGATGCACGCCGGCGGCCGGTTCCATCTCAACACGCTCCAGCACATCTTGGACGCGGCCTATCATCCGCAGACGCCGCACCCGGCGCACCGGTTGGACGCCAACACCACCGGCCTGGTGCTGGTGGCGCGCACGCGGGCCTTCGCCGCGAACCTGCAAGCGCAGTTCGCGCAGGGGCGGGTGGAAAAAACCTACCTCGTCCGTGTGGCCGGCCCATTGCCCGCCGACGAATTTTTTTGCGACGCGCCCATCGGCGCCGGCGCCGGCAAACAATGTTCGCGCACCGTGGACCTGGAAAACGGGCTGGCGGCGCGCACGGAATTCCGCGTGCTCCGGCGCGACGCCGACGGCACGAGCCTGCTAGAGGCGCGGCCGTTGACCGGGCGCACGAACCAGATCCGCGTGCATCTCTGGCATCTGGGTTTGCCGGTGTGCGGCGACGCGATTTACCTGCCCGGCCGGAAGCTCGGCCGCACGCAGACGCTGGCCGTTGGCGATCCGCCGCTGTGCCTCCATGCGGCGCGGCTGAAATTTTTCCATCCGCTGAACCTGGAGCCGGCGGAGTTCAGCGCCCCGCTGCCCGCCTGGGCAAAATGATTTTCAAAAACAAGAACAGCCTTGAGCGAAAATCCGAAAGTCACATCTCATCCATCTGTGACTGGCCTTCCCGCAAATCGGACACCCGCCGCGCGCGACACTCGAACGGCTGGCCGGCGTGTTCTTGCCTATCTCGACGCGGGTCTGGAAAACAGTCAATGCCGGTGGTGGTGTCCTCGGCGTAGCAGACACCGGAGCGTTGATACAATCGGAACTGATTTTCCATGTGATGCCTTTCTGGTTCTGAAGCGTGAACCATTCGGGCCTCGCCGTGTTAGCAGGTAGTCAACGGGTGGTTGTGCCAGACGCCGTTTCACTGACACCAAACCGGCATAACCTCGCAAACTGCTGGAAATTTACCACTTAAAAGTGGAGCCAGTTGTCGGGCTTGAACCGACGACCTGCTCATTACGAATGAGCTGCTCTACCACTGAGCTAAACTGGCCTGTGCGGAAACCACTTTGCCAGCCGCACGGAAAACCGTCAAGGCGGAACGGGCGGGCGGCGGCCTAATTTGAAACGCGGTTGGTATCCGAGAGGCCGGACAGGGGCGCGACCAGATTTGTCAGGCCATAATTTTCAGCGCCCAATGCCGCCGGATCCAACCGGGTGCCCTCATTTGCCGGCACCGGGGTCGAAAGCGTATCCGACCGCCGGGTCTTATCCTGAATCCCGATCAGAAAAAAAAGTCCAACTAGGATCAGGACAAGCACCAATATCGTCAGGGACAGCCTGGCGACAAACTTTTCTCTTGCCGTTGACGACAATGTCGGCTCGTTTATCACAGGATTATTTTGACGTTTGCAAGCCGGGTTCAGGCGGTGTTATCAAATTAAAACACCGCCCACCGGCGATGGCAACTGAGTAACGGACGGAAAAGTTTTCCGGCTATCCCAGCAAGCGGTGCACTTCCTTTAATTTTGCGACGATGTTGATGTCCGCGTTGCACGCCGGCAGACAGTCGCCGCAGGCAATGCAGGCGGTTCCGTCCTTGGTCAGCGTCTTGTATTCGGCGCGAGCGCGGGACAGCTCGTGGTAGTCCAGCGCGTAGCGCTCGTAGCGCAAAATGTCCGCGATGGCGATGTGCTCCGGGCAGTGCGACACGCAGTCGGCGCACAGCAGGCAGGTCATTCCCTTGTTGTAGGCCGCAAGTAGATCGAGCGCGTGCCGGTCATGGGAACCCACCGTGCTCTGCCGCGCGGCCGCGAGGTTTTCCTGCAACTGGTCGAAGTTCTTCGTGGCGATGACGGCGGCGGTGAGGTTGGCATTGGCCATCAGCCATTTCACCATCGCCGCGCCGGGCGTGCTGCCCTTGAAGCGCGGCTCGGCCAGCATGGTTTGCATCCGCTTGTCCGTGGCCGCGCGGCCCACGCCGCCCATCGTCTTCATGGCGATGGTGCCGAAATCGTTTTTCTTGGCGAAGGCGAGCACGTCCGTCAGTTGCTGCTTGTCGCCGTAGGTGTAGAAAAACTGCGCGGCCTCGAACGGCGAATGCTCGATGAGATAGGTGACGATGTCATACGCCATGTCGCCGCCGATGTTGTTGTAATGATGCTGGGAAATCGCGAGGTGCTTGACCAGGCCCTCCTTTTTCAGCCGGTCAAAGGCGTGGACGATGCCGAGATTGTTCTTCGCCTCATCAATGGAATGGTAGCCGAAATGAAACTTGAACACGTCGTAATACCCCACGCCCGAGCGCGCGACGGCCTGCTTGACGAACTGGTAATGCTGCTCCTCGTCAATGTGCCCCTTCATGTGATCGCCGCCGACGCGGTCCACCACGACTTCGAGATGATACGATTCGCGCGGCTGGCTCTTGATCGCGTCGGGCATGGTGTCGGCGGTCCAGCGATGCGCCTTGTGCCAGTAGTTCACGCCGGCCTTGACGGCGAGCGGGATGACATCGGGGCTCCAGTCGGACGCGCCCACGAGCGCGCTGATTTCCAGGCCGGTCCGGCCGTAGCGGCGGCGCGGCAACTGGCCACCGTTCTCGGCGGCGGCGGAAACATTTAACGCGCCCACGCCGGCCAGCGCAAGGCCCGTGGCACCGGCGGCGCCCGCCTTGATGAAATCCCGCCGGTTCAGTCCGGCGGATAATTTGTTTTGGTCATGCATACGGAACCTTTCTCGGTCGGATTTATTTGACAATGACAACCTGACCATGCCGCCGCCGGGTTGTCAACCTGCTTCCCGCGCCCGTCGCCGGCCCGGCGCGCCAGGCGCAGATTTGCATTGAACGAACGCCCGCGTCCGCTAAATTTGATTTCCGGAACACAATTTCCCGACCCATGCCCGCGCCCATCCCAAAGAACGAAGCGAAACGCATCCAGGTGCTCTGGCAATACGATGTGCTGGACACCGTGCCCGAGGCGATTTTCGACGACCTCACCGAGCTGGCCGCGTGCATCTGCGGCACGCCCATCGCGCTGATCTCCCTCGTGGACGAGGACCGCCAATGGTTCAAGTCCAAGCTCGGCGTGACCCTGAAAGAAACCTCGCGCGACGTCTCCTTTTGCGCCCATGCCATCCTGCGGAATGAACTGCTCATCGTTCCGGACACCACCAAGGATGCGCGCTTCAAAAATAATCCGCTGGTCACCGGCCCGCACAAAATCCGCTTCTACGCCGGCGCGCCGCTCATCACCCCGGACGGCTGCGGGCTCGGCACGCTGTGCATTCTCGACCAGAAACCGCGCCAGCTCCGGCCCGAGCAGAAGCTCGCCCTGAAGCTGCTCGCCCGCCACGTCATGTCCCTGCTGGAACTCCGCCGCCGCACCTGCCAGCCTGTCGCCGCCGGCGCCGGTGAAAAGAAAAAATCGCGCCGGACCGCCGGCACGGCCAAGCGCTGACAGCTTCCGCCGGCGCCGCACCCTTGCCCGGCGCAGGCATCCTTCAAAATCGTTCCGTCGGAAAAAGAAAAAGGCGACCCGCTGCCGGGTCGCCTGTGTTAAGCCGGTGGCTCTCGGAATTACTTGCCCGCTTCCGTCGGCAATTTCGCGGCATTCCAGCCGGCGATGCCGGCGGACATGTGCTTGATGTTCGTGTAGCCGAGCTGCTTGGCGGCGACCGCCGCCGCCGCATACGCGCCGCACTTGGGATTGCCGCAATAGGCGATGATGAGCGCGCCCTTATCCGCCGGCAGGCTGGCGGCGAGGTTATCCTTGATGGCCGCCCAGCTCAACGCGCCCGGCACATGGCCAGCCTGGTAGGAATCGGAGGGGTTGGCGTCAATGATGACCGCCGACTTGGCGTTGGCCACCGCGAGGACGTCCGCAGTGCTGATGTCGGCAAATTCACCGGCGTAAACCGAGGCGGCAAACAGCGCGGTGGCGAGGAGGGTAATGATTTTTTTCATGGTGGTGGTATTGTTTGATGGTTGGTCGTTCGGTTCTTTGACCAGTAAGCCTCCCGACCGTTCAATTTCCGCTATTTCCTGCCGGTTCATCATCCGCCCGCCCGCCGCCGCCACCAACTCCCGCCCGGACTCTGTCCAATACCCGGAATAAACGCCTTTTCCCGGCGCGGGAACGTCCAAATGCGGTTCGGACACAGCTTTTTGATATAGGTAAATGACTTTATGCCATCAAAAAGCTAAAAGCCACCCCCATCAAGTCATTCCCAACCCTCCTCTGGTCAAGTCCGACCCGCATCAAGTCATTCCCAACCCACATTTGGTCATGTCCAAGCTGCATCTGGTCATTCCCGACCCGCATCTGGTCACGTCCGAGCCGCAAACGGCCGTTCCCGACCGGCATGGGGACGAGTCCGAGGCGCCACCGGCCATTCCCCACCCGCAAACCGCCGTTCACCCACAGCTTGAACCCAGAAGTAATTCCAATTGGAATTACCCGCGCAGATGTGCGACAAATAACTCCTAAATTTTTATGAGCCACAAAATCGCCATCATCACCGGAGGATCACGCGGCATCGGCAAGGCCATTGCGCTGCGTCTGGCCAAGGCCGGCGTGGATTCCATCATCACTTACAAATCCTCGCAGGCCGAGGCCGGCGAAGTGGTGAAACAGGTCGAGGCGCTCGGCGCGCACGCCGTGGCCGTGCAACTGGACGTCGCCGCGCGCGATTCCTACTTGAAGGCGTAGGGCAGGAACCGACGACCGCCGCGTTTGTTTGAGGTGCCAATTTGGCACCTCAAACTTTCAAACTCTTTCAAAGTCAATTGAAACATGAAATCGTCGGGAAACTTTTGCGCGTTGCGTTTCACCTGCCGGTTAAAGGCTTTCGTTGGCACGCCGTAGAGTTTTGCGAGATCGGCATCCAAAATTACCTTCTTGCCACGAACTGCGTGAATTGCCGAAGTAATAATTTCAATCTGATTGCTCATAACAATTTGCCCAATGATGCGGTCGCAAATTGCGACCGGATGCCACTAAACTTGAGGTCACAATTTGTGACCTCAAGTTTGCGGATTCACTTCTTCTTCCCATGCACCTTGGCCGCGACTTTCAGGCGCAGACCGTTCAGGCGGATGAAGCCGGTGGCGTCGTCCTGGTTGTAGGCCTTGGTCGGGTCGGCTTCCATCGTGGCGATGTGCGGGTTGTAGAGGCTCACCGGGGATTTTCGGCCGCTGACCATGATGTTGCCCTTGTAAAGTTTCACGCGCACCGTGCCGGTGACGTTCTTCTGCGATTCCTCAACATAGGCTTGGAGCGCGAGGCGTTCGGGCGCATACCAGAAGCCGTTGTAAACCAGTTCGGCATATTTCGGGATGAGCGCGTCGCGCTGGTGCATGACTTCGCGGTCCATCGTGAGCGATTCCATCTGGCGATGCGCAAACAGCAAAATCGCGCCGCCGGGCGTCTCATACACGCCGCGCGATTTCATGCCGACGAACCGGTTCTCCACCATGTCCACGCGGCCGACGCCGTGTTTGCCGCCGATTTTGTTCAAGGTCTTCATCACGCCGAGCGGGTTCAGCTTCTTGCCGTTCACGGCGACGCAATCGCCCTTCACGAAATCGAGTTCGACAAACTCCGCCTTGTCCGGCGCGTCTTCGGGCAGCACGGAGAGCGTGGTGAAATAACTGCGGTTCTTCAAATCGTAGGAATCAAACCACGGGTCTTCAAGGATGCCGGCTTCGTAGGAAATGTGCAGGAGGTTGCGGTCCATCGAATACGGTTTCTTGGCGCTGGCCTGCACGGGAATCTTGTGCTTGGCGCAGTAATCAATCATCTCCTGCCGGCCGGGAAACTCGCTGCGGTAGCGTTCGTCGCGCCACGGCGCGATGACCTGCAAATCCGGCGCGAGCGCGGCGGCGGTCAGTTCGAAGCGGACCTGGTCATTGCCCTTGCCGGTGGCACCGTGCGCGATGGCGTCGGCCTTTTCCTTCTTGGCGATCTCGACCATGCGCTTGGCGATGAGCGGCCGCGCGATGCTGGTGCCGAGAAAATACTGTCCCTCGTAAATCGCCCCGGCGCGGAGCATCGGATAGATGAAGTCGCGCGCAAACTCTTCCTGAAGATTATCAATGTAGATTTTGGACGCGCCGGTCTTGATCGCTTTGGCTTCAAGGCCGTCGAGTTCCTCTTCCTGGCCGATGTCGGCGCAGAAGCCGATCATCTCGGCGTTGTATTTTTCTTTGATCCAGGACATCAGCACCGAGGTGTCGAGTCCGCCGGAGTATGCGAGAACAATTTTCATGTGACGGACATCAAACCACGAAGCCGCCCGGAACGCAAAACGGAAATGAATTTGAAAACGGGGCGGCGGAAAGTTCGGCGGCGGAAATTTATTCCCAGCCGGACATGGAACCGTAGCGGAAGGTCATTTCGTTCGGATTGTAACCGTTATACCACTTGGAATGTCCGTCGGCGAAGAGTAGGTTTTGGCCCAGACTGTGAATCTGCCAGAGTTCAAACGGCGTGCCGTTGGTCTGCCCACCGACGCAGTTCTGCGAATAGTCATCCTTGTCCGCGTCCAACGGATCAAAATGCAGGCCAGATCCCTCGCCGGCGGTCGTGTTGGGGATGCCGCAGGTGTCACCCGACAGGACGTAAGCGGTCGGATAGAAGATAGCCGTGCCTTTGACCGGGGCAAATCCACCCGTGGCCACATAGGCCGCGCGGTCGCCGTTGAAATAGTTGAACGGCCCCTGCATGTTCGGCGGCAACTGCGCATTGCCGGGACAATTGTAGGCGTTGGTGGTGCCCATGTAGGAAAAAATCTGCTGCATCCAACTGTTGGTTGAAGCACCGGGGTTTGTCAGGTTCCAATAAATATCCGCGCCGGATTCGGGATAATATTCGTTGTTGTCATCGGCAAACATCCTCATGCCCAAGCCGATCTGGTGTAGGTTGGAGTTGCAACTGGTCGTCCACGCCTTCTTTTTGGCCGCCGACAATGCCGGCAGCAGCATCGCCGCGAGAATCGCGATGATGGCAATGACCACCAGCAGTTCAATGAGCGTGAACGCCAGGGCAAATTTCCTCGGTTCTGAAAAAACTTCCATGTGCTCTTAATTGGACGGAAAATTCTGCGTCGAAGTTTCAATTTATTCCAACCGGAAAAGCGCCGCGAACGTCGCGCCGCATCACGGCGGAAAGCCGATGGCCAGCTTCACTGCGGAATACTCTGGATGAATTTTTCCGTCGCGCGTGCGGATGATCAGATCCGGCTCCGTCCACGTCTGCCCGCGAAACCATTCCGGCAAATCGTCCGCGCGCATCAGCCCAAACAACGCAACGAGCGGCGGATCGCCTTCGCGGAAAACCACCGGGCGTTTGCGGATGATGACCAAATTGGAATTTTTCGCGGCGGCTTCCACGCGCGCGAGCTGCGCCGGCTCATGCGGAAACACGCACGCAAAAAACCCGCCGGGCGCGAGATGCTTCGCGGCGGTGGTGCAATAATCATCAATGTTTCCGCGCAGTTCAAAGCGGCAGGCGAGCTTTTGCGGATGTTCGCTTTGAACGCCGACGCCCAGCGGAAAATACGGCGGGCTGCCGGTCACGAGATCAAATTTTTCCTCGGCGCGCAAAATTTCTGGCGCACGAAAATCGCCCTCGCGGATTTCGTAGCGGTCTTCAATGCCGTTGTAGCGCGCGGATTTTCTGGCGAGCACGACGCTTTCGCTTTGAGCTTCCACCGTGACAAATTTCGCGCCGGGCAATCGCCACGCGCAAATCATGCCGACGGTGCCAATGCCGCTGCCGAGGTCGAGCGCCGTGCGCGCCGGCGGGCACCACGTCGTGCCATACCACGCCGTCAAGATGTCATCGGTGGAAAACCGGTGGCCATCGCGGAGTTGAAACAGACGGAAATGCCCGCTGATGGCGTCGAGCGTCTCGTGCGGTCCCGCCGTCACGCCGGAATCCAGGCCGGGCGGGACAATGCCCGGTTTCGCCCAGCCTTTGAAATGTGTTTCGGCGTTCACGAAAATTTATTTTGCGGATTTGCGCGGCTCGATGTGGATGAGCACGTCGCGCACGGAGGGAATTTCCGCGCGCACCTTGTTTTTCACCTCGTGGCCGATGCGGTGCGAATTTTCCACCGTCATCTGCGGATCCACCTCGACGTGCATGTCCACGAAGAATTGGTAGCCCATCTTGCGCACGAAACATTTTTCCACGCCGTCCACGCCGGGGACATTTTTGGCCGCCGCGCAGATTTTTTCAATCAGTTCGCGGTCGGGCGAGCGGTCCATCAGCTCGTTGAACGCCGGCCGCAGCAGCCGCGCGCCGTTGAAGGCGATGACGCACGCCGCCACCAGCGCGGCCCAGTTGTCGGCGTGCTCGTAGCCGCTGCCGCCGATCAGCGCGATGGTGATGCCCAGAAACGCCGCCGCCGAGGTGATCGCGTCGCTGCGATGATGCCACGCATCGGTTTCCACCGCCGAACTGGAGACCGTCTCCGACTCGCGCAGCACGAAGCGGAACAGCATTTCCTTCACGGCGATGACGGCGATCAAAATGATCAGCGTCCACGCCGACGGCGCGACGCGCGGCGCGGCGATTCCTTTCAACGAATGAAACGCAATCATGCCCGCCGCGAGCAGCAGCATCGCGGAAACAATTGCGGCGGCAAGCGGTTCGGCCTTGCCGTGGCCGTAGGGGTGGTCGTCGTCCGGCGGCGTCTCGGCCACGACGAGGCCGCGCCAGACAATGATGGAACTAAAAATGTCCGCGAGCGATTCGACCGCGTCCGCGATGAGCGCCTGCGAATGGCCGAGGACGCCCGCAAGAAATTTCGCGATGGTCAGCGCGACGTTCGCGGCGAGGCCGAGGAACGTGGCGCGCAGGCTGCGTTGCAGGCGGGCGGTAGGCACAGCCAAATGTTGAACTTCAAATTTCGAGTGTCGAATTCAAAATGAAGGTCATTCGCAAATCCGTGTAAAATTTACGAATGACGATTTACGATTTACGCGCCGCCCCCGAATTGGAACGGTCTCGTAAATCGTAAATCCAAAATTGAAAATTTCAGATCAGGTGGCAGAACATCGCGTCGCGGAGCTTTGGCTCAAACCAGGTGCTCTTGGGCGGCATGATGCCGCCGGCGTCGGCGATCTGCATGAGGTCCTCGATGCTCGTCGGGAACATCGAGAACGCGCAGGCGTATTCGCCGCTGTTCACGAGTTTCTCCAGTTCCGCCGTGCCGCGGATGCCGCCGACGAAATTTATTTTTTTGCTCGTGCGCGGATCATCAATTCCAAAAATCGGCGCGAGGACGTGCTGTTGCAGCAGCGTCACGTCAAGGCCGTCAATCAGGTTTTTGCCCATCGTGAATTCGCGCCTGAACGTGAGCCGGTGCCATTTGCCTTCGATGAACAAGCCGAGTTCGTGCTTACCTTTCGGCGTCGCGTCGCCGACGCGGATGGTTTCAAAAACTTTTTCCAGTTTCAAAATCAGTTCGCGCGGCGTGAGGCCGTTCAGATCTTTCAGCACGCGGTTGTAGGGCAGAATCTGCATCTGGTTGTGCGGAAAAATCACGGCGAGAAATTGCCCGCTGTGGCCCGCGCCGTTGCGGGACTTGAAAACGCGCCCCGCCGCCGCGCTGCGATGATGGCCGTCGGCAATGTAAAGAAACGGAATCTGCGCGAACTGTTCTTCAACCAATTTGATTTCGTCCGCGCCGGAAATTGTCCACGCCGAATGGCGCACGCCGTCCGCGCCGGTGAAATCCACGGCGGGCGTCTCGGAAATTTTCTTGGTGACGAACGCATCGAAATTTTCCGAAGCACGGTAGGTCAGAAAAACCGGGCCGGTCTGCGAATTCAAAGCCTCGATGTGGCGGACGCGGTCGTCTTCCTTGTCCACGCGCGTGAGTTCGTGCTTCTTGATGATGTTCGCCAAATACTCCTCGCAACTCGCGGCGGCAACCAAGCCGACTTGCGCGTGCTTGCCCATGATTTGCCGATACAGATAAAAATTCGGCTTCTCGTCCTGCTTGAGAGCGCCTTGCGAGATGAGTTTCTGAAAATTCTCTTTGCCCTTCGCATAAACTTCCGGCGAATACAAATCCGTGCCGGCGGGCAAATCAATTTCCGGCTTGCTGACGTGCAGGAAGCTCAACGGTTTTCCCGCCGCCATTTCGCGCGCCTCGTCAGACGACATCACGTCGTAAGGCAGCTCGCAGATCTGGGCGGCGAGTTCGGGTTGCGGTCGCAGGGCGGCAAAGGGATTTAGTGTGGCCATAAAATTCGGCACGCAAGTTATCACGTGGCGGCGGAAGCGCACGGAAAAATGGAGCGGAAACATTGGGTTGTTTTCTCACCGGCAAAAAGCGAACCTTTTCGCCGTATTCGCAGGTGAAACGACGGCATGAAATCAAGATTAATTTTTGCAGCAGTTCTGTTGGTTGGATTACTGGCGCGGGCTGGCAATCAAACGACCAATGAGCTGGCCGCCCGCGCGACGTTCGCGCGGCAGCACGTTTTCATGATCAACAGCGCGGGCGTGTGTCTCGACCCGGCGGTGGAATGGGAGTGGGCGGAAAAAATTCCCAGATTTTCCGTCAGCAATTCGCTCGAACAAATTGGCGCGGGTTTGGCGGAATGGAAAACCAGCGCGGCCACAACGAATTCAATTTTGCCGCCGCGCGTCGTGGTGTTCGTCCACGGCGGCATGAATCCTTACGCGGCCAGCATGAAGCGGCTGCTGGACACGAATCTGATGAACGCGCTGGCGGCGAGCAACTGCTATCCGGTTTTTGTGGTGTGGAATTCCGGGCCGTTCAGCGCGTATGGCGAACATCTGCTTTACATCCGGCAGGGCGAAAAAAAACCTTTGTATGTCGGCGTTCCCACGCTGCCGCTGGTGCTGGCCTCGGACCTCGCGCGCGGGATTGCGCGGCTGCCGGTGACGCTGTTCGGACGGTTTTACAGCGACGCGTTCACGACGGAACTGCGCAGCGATTCCGAGCTGGCAAAAATCACCGGCGATTCGCGCACCGCGCGGTGGGAAAATTTTGAAAGCCTCATCCGCGAGGAATTGCCGGACACCTATCATCCGCCGCAGAAAGAAGGCCACGCGCGCAGCGTGGTGAACCGCAGCATTCATCTCACGGAATATGTCGTCACGCTGCCGACCAAAATCGTCTCCCTGCCGCTGCTTGATGGGCTGGGCTCGGAGTCGTGGGACATCATGCTGCGCCGCACGCGCACGATGTTCGAGCCGACCGCGAGCTACGAAATCAGCAAAATGGTAAAAACTTTGGAGCAACCGGGCATGGTTCGCTCGAACGAGTTAAAAACCGTCCACCGCTGGCTGCATCCCGTGGCGGACGACGACGCGCTGTCCAAGACCAACGCCCAGGGCGGCGCGATGGATTTCTTCGGCAAGAAAGCGGCCGAGTGGTCCACCAATTATACCTTCGAGTTTTACGGCCACAGCATGGGGACAATCGTGCTGAACCAATTGTTCCGCCACCAGCCGGACATCCAAACCGGACGCATCGGCTATCTCGGCGCGGCGTGTTCCATCGAGGATTTCAAGACCGCGCTGTTTCCGTATCTGACGATTCACACGAACGCGCAGTTTTACAGCCTCTCGCTGCATCGCGAGCGCGAGCGCGACGAATACCCGCTGGCCGGCCTGCGGGTCATTTTTCTGCGCGACCTGATTTCGCGCGGCTCGCTGCTGAACTGGGTGGACGACATTTTCGCCAAGCCCAACACCATTTCCGACCGCACGCTCGGCGCGTGGGAGAACATCACCCGCGCCCTGCCCGACGTGCCGGAGGATTTGCGCGAACAGACCCATTTTCGCGGTTGCAACATCGAGCCGAGCGAGCCGCTGCGGCTGGACAATGTGTTGTCGCGGCTGTCCGGCCTGCGCGAGCCGCAGGTGCATGGCGATTTCACGCGGGCGGATTTCTGGAGCACCAATTTTCTCTGGCCGGCCGGCGTGAACCGGCTGGATCTGCGCGGCAAGGACTGAACCGATTTCCGCAAAATAAATCTTGCTGTTCGGCGCGTCCCTGCTATTGTCTGCGGCTCTTTAACGAAAGAACTATTTATGTCACGCATTTGTGAATTGACCGGAAAACGCCCGATGAAGGGCAGCATCATTTGGCGCTCGGGTAAGGCCAAGAAAACCGGCGGCATCGGCACGCACATCACCGCGATCACCAAGCGCAAGTTCCATGTGAATTTGCAGCGCGTGAAGGCGCTCCTGCCCAGCGGCGAAGTCCGCTACATCCGCGTTTCCGCCGCCGCGCTCAAGCGGGGCATCGTCACCAAGGCGCCCAAGCGCACCTGGAAAAAGGGCGACGAAGCGAAGAAGAAAGCTTAAGCCGAAACAAAGCCATTTCAAAGCGAGGCCGTCTGGCCTCGCTTTTTTATTTTGCTTCAAGCCGATACTGTTCAAGAAATGGCTTGAACCATTTTGGCGGTTTAAGCCAAGAATAGCCTCCGCTTGTGTCCCAAGACGGAGTATTATTTATCACTCTGCCTTTGGATAAAATTAAATCCAAAACTGTGTCGTGTGGGAACAGATAAACGTCGCTTCCATCACGAAAACAAATCCACAAATCTTTACCGATGTAATTCTGCTTAAATGTCAAACGTCCTTTCAATTAGACTTTAAGGAAAGTCACGCCATCGGAGTGTTGCGCGATAAAATCTGCTCCCCGCCAATCTTGTGTCAAGCGAACGGTTGAAAAACCATAGTCAGCCAACACTCCAGAAACTTTTTGAAAATTGAAATTTTCTTTCTGGCGAGAGTTAAGCGAGACGTAATCAATGTGTTTTAGCTTCATATTATTTCCCCTTCGTCCACTTCATCGTCGCGCGTTTCATTTCGCGGTCGGACTCGCGCTGCTTGAGATCCTCGCGTTTGTCGAACTCCTGTTTGCCCTTGCCGACGCCGATGGACACTTTCACTTTCCCGTTCTTCCAGAAAAATGCCAGCGGGAACAGCGCGTTGCCCTTCACCGACGCCAGTTCAAAAAGTTTTCGGATTTCCGATTTGTGCAGCAGCAGCTTGCGCGGCGCCTTCGTCTCGTGGTTCTGGACGTTGCCGTGCGAATACTCGTCAATGTGCGCGTTGTAGAGCCACGCCTCGTTTTTCTCGATGCGCGCGAAGGCGTCGGCGATCTGCCCCTTGCCCGCGCGCAGCGACTTGACCTCCGTGCCGTGCAGCACGATGCCCGCCTCGAACGTCTCGAGGATGTGGTAGTCGCGCCGGGCCTTGTGGTTGGTGACGATGTCGGCCATGAAAAATTTCTGCGCGCAGCTTACGCGGATTTCAGGAAATAAAAAAGCCGGAAGAAAGATTCCTCCGGCTTCCGTAAAATTGCGGCGGGCGCTTAATGTTTCTTGCGCTTCTTGGCGATCGGGCGGACGGCCGCCTTTTCCACCGGCAGCTCCCAGCCCATCTTTTCCTCGATGATTTCCGTCAGCGCAATGTCGGCAAGACCCATGCTGGCCGGCACATCCACGAGCGGCCGGCCCAGCCCGCCACCGCCAGAGTTGAGCTGGCGCACGCGGCGCGACACGATGTTGACCAGCACGTTGGGGTTACCAACTTTTTCCAGGGCCTTTTTGCAAAGTTCAGCGTTCATTATAGTTTCAGAAAACGAGCGGGTCAGAATACCAGCCGCCCGCCTCAAAGCAATCTTAAAAATTCCCTTCTAACTTGCCCGCATTTCCGGCATTTTGGGCAACAATTTATGGCCGCCAAACAATCACCGTTCGACCTGAACCAATTCCTCGCCACGCGCACTGAAACCGTCAACGCCGCGCTCGACAAATTTCTCCCCTCCGAGAAGACCAAACCCGCCACGATTCACAAGGCCATGCGCTATTCGCTTTTCGCCGGCGGCAAACGGATGCGGCCTGCCGTGCTGCTCGCCGCCGCCGAGGCTTGTGGTGGCAGCGATGCCGCCGCCATGCCGCTCGCCTGCGCCGTCGAGTGCATCCATACCTACTCGCTTATCCACGACGATTTGCCGGCGATGGACAACGACGATTTTCGCCGCGGCAAGCCGACCAACCACAAAGTTTTTGGCGAAGGCATCGCCGTGCTGGCAGGCGACGCGCTGCTGACGCAGGCATTTGAGATCGCCGCGCAATGCAAAAAGTTCCCGCGCTATCCGCACGACAAAATTATTCTGGAAATCGCCCGCGCGTCCGGCTCGCTGCAACTCGTCGCCGGGCAGGTCGCCGATCTGGAAGGCGAAGGCAAAAAACTTTCCATCGCCGAATTGAAATTTATCCACGAGCGCAAGACCTCCGCGCTGCTGTGCTGTTCCGTGCGGCTCGGCGGCATGAGCGCCAACTGCACACCCGCGCAGCTCGCCGCGCTCACCGACTTCGGCTATCACGTCGGCCTTGCGTTCCAGGTGATTGACGACATTTTGGACGTGACGCAGACCAGCGAGCAGCTCGGCAAGACGGCGGGCAAGGACGTGGCCGTGCAAAAGGCGACCTATCCGGCCATCGTGGGCCTGGAAAAATCGCGGAAGATTGCGACGCAACTGACGGCCAAGGCGTTTGCCGCGCTGAAAATTTTCAAAGGCAAGGCGATTGCGCTCGAAGCGCTGGCGGAATTTCTGTTGAAGCGGGAGAAATAAATGGCAACTGCTATTCCTCAAATTAACCATTCTTGGGACTTTCTCGATAAGTTCCAAATGGAAACAGTTTTCAGTCCTCATGAATGGCAATTGCTTGTCAGTTTAATTGAAAAGTCTGAACAAGCGATAAAGCCCCACATTGAGGAATGCCACGACTGGGAACTTCGATGGGAAAAGCGGCTGCGCCCGCTTTGTGGCGATCAAACTACTATCAATTGGAGCAAATTCCGCCCACTTCGACGAAGCCGTGAGGAAGACTGGTCAGATTGGCTGGCTTGGTTGCTTGAAACTTCTCAGACAGGTTTTTTTGCGGATTCATTATTCGCTGAACACATGAAATGTCAGCCCGAAACATTCATATTACCCACCGTGGAACGGGAAACGCCTTTAGAAGGTCGAAGGGCAGATATTGTAATTTCATGGAAGACCAAACGGATGACTCACGTTGAAGTAAAAATTGGGGATGAAAACTTTGATAAGACATTTGAGACCTCCATAAAACCACACAAGTCTGCGCCCGACAAAAATTGGAATGATTTCATCCTCATTCCAGGTCAATCACAAGAGGCGTGGAATGAAACAGCACAAAAATATATCAACGATGAATCGGCCAATGTGACAGTTATTTTGTGGGATGATGTTGCTCGTGGCCTGCGGCGATGTCTTTGGCACGAGCGTGAATCTGTTTTTTGGCGCGCGTGGGCGTGGGTTTTTTGCAGTGTGATTGAAAAAGAATTGCTTGGATTGGAAAAGCTTGGACGTGATTCCAACCATCCGAAGATTCAAGTGATTTTGAACTGGTTGAGTATTATGAAAATAAATACGGAGGAAAAATATGAATGATGCAACGCAGCCTTTTTTGGATGATGGATTGAATGTTTACTCCAAAGCTAGGGCTACACTTACATTCTTCGAGGAGGAAATCGGCAAGTTGCTTTTAGCTGCCGCAGAGCAAAGGGAAAAATGGCAATTCCTCAAATCTCACAAAATCTGCCAACCCAAGCCGGATAAAGGCGCTGGTCAACTAGGCTATTGGGTTGCCATGAATATTGAGGGATTATCTGACCGTGATGAAAAAGCTGTGATTGATTGTGGGGTTTGGTGGAACGCGCTCAAAAATGTAAGCCCGATTGTTTATGTGAATTTTTTACACGAACCAAAACGTGTTGTGAAGTTTTCCTGGGCAAAAGAAAAACAAGGAATTAAAAGTTTCGACCGCTGGAATAGGACTTTTTTGTATCTGCCTGTGTTAAAATCGGTCGATATTGGTGACTCGCTGAATTTGCTTTTAGACGAACTTTTGAAACAGTTGAAGCAGTGATTTGCGCGTTCTTTTGCCGCCACCTCGGAAGTTCATTCACTCCACTCGCCAGTCTGCAGCTACGGCTTGAGTTTTTCCTTGAGCGTTTCGCGTCCGGGAATCCCAACGGGATTCAATCATTCAGCCCAGCGTTGACGGTCCGAGCCGGACAGGCGAGGAGCGGCTACGCTGGGTCAACGTTCCCAATAATCATCAACCACAACGTGGTTGCATCAATGTTCGCCGCGATGGGATGCAACTCCTTCAGAGTTGGTTTCAAATTGTGGTGCACCACCCAGCGTAGCCATTCCTTCGTCATGGCAACGCTGGGCTGAATGACGTAATCCCTTCGGGATATTTTTCCCGCCGCACAACCTCCAAATGATTTAGTTTGCCAAAATCCGGCAGGCGGTTACAACAGGCACATGAGTGAACCAACCATTGCCCAAAAATTTCCCTACGTTCTCGACATGAAGCCCGGCAGCTTCTACTGGTGCGCGTGCGGCAAATCCAAAAGCCAGCCGTTCTGCGACGGCTCGCACAAAGGCTCCGGCTTCGCGCCGCTGAAGGTGGACCTGGCCGAGGCCAAAAAAGTCGCGTGGTGCGGCTGCAAACATTCCAAGACCGGCGCGTTCTGCGACGGCAGCCACAACAAGCTCGGCTAGGATTCCGCCGGTTTTTCCGCGCGCAATTTTTCCAGCGCCGCCACCGCCGCCGCGCTCTCGGCGGCCTTTTTGCTTTTGCCGGAACCGCGCGCCAGCTCCGCGCCGGCATGGCGGACGGCGCATTCAAACACACGGTCGTGGTCCGGCCCGGTGGCGGCAATAAATTCATACTCCGGCGCGTGCGGCGAATCCGCTTGCAGCCGTTCCTGTAGCTCGCCCTTGGGATTTTCGATGTTCGCCGCCTCCGTCAGTTCGCCAAAGTCGGCGGCGAACTCGCGCAGGATAAATTCGCGCGCCGCCTCAAAGCCGCCGTCGAGAAAGATTGCGCCCAGCACCGACTCGAACGCGTCCGCCAGCGCCGAGGTGCGGTCGCGGCCGCCGGTGTTCTCCTCGCCGCGGCTCAAGACGAGGTGCGCGCCGAGGCCGAGCGCGCGGGCGTGCGCCGCGAGCGAGCCGGCGTTCACCAGCTTGGCGCGCGATTTGGTAAGCGCGCCCTCGTCGGCGGCGAAAAACTTTTCATACAGCGCGCCGGACAGGACGAGACCGAGCACCGAGTCACCGAGAAATTCCAGCCGCTGGTTATGCGCCGTCACGGCGTTGGCCTCGTGCGCGACGGACGGATGCGTGAGCGCGAGGCGCAGAAGGGTTTCGTCGCGGAAAGAATGGCCGAGGCGGATTTGGAGTTCGGCGAAGTCGGACATGAATCAGTGGGGGAACATTCAACCTTCAACATTCAACGCCGAACATCGAACCAACGGGCACCAGCCCAAGCCAGCTTGGACGTTCAAGGTTGAATGTTGAACGTTGAATGTTTTCATTTTTCCGCAATCACAGATTCGCCATCAGCAACGGCCGTCGTTTCCGCAGTTGGGGCGGGCGTTTCGTTCGCCGGTGCCGGCGGATTCAGACCGTGTTCCAGCAGTTGCGCCACGTCGTGCTGGACTTGCTCCAGCTGGTCCAGATGCAATTCCGGGTCGGCAATCGCGAAGATGTCGCCGGTCTTGGGCTGCTCATAAATGAAGATGCGTTTGCCGTCACGGGTGAGCTGTTCCTTCACCTTGAGCAGGCGCTTGCGTTCGAGCATCACGGCGAGAATATAGGCGGCGGGCGCGTAGCGCGGGTCGTTCTGCTCGACGAGCTGGCGCAGGACGGTCTCGGCGGTCTCCTTCTGGATGGCTTCCACCGGTTGCGCGGGCGGCACCTCGTAAATCCCCTGCCATTGCGAGATGAAACCGCTGCGACTGCGGGCGTCGCCGGCGAACTGCTTCTGCCAGCACGGCTCGCAGATGTCCGAGCGGCGCAATTCCGGCGCGAGTTCGAGGAGCAGCGTATGATACGGCTGCTTATCGGCAAACGGCTGGGCGCACGCCTCGCAGGCATGGGCGCGGGACTGGATGTTCCACTCGTTCATGGGCGCGGGAATCTAGCAGGAACCGTCTGGGCGGACACGAAGAATTTCACAAAAGGTTCAACCTTGCCCAAGCTTCTTCGATTTTTCCGTCGCGGCGCGGACGGCGCTCATCACGGTGGCGCGGAGCTTGCCTTTTTCCAGTTCGTGGATGCCTTCAATCGTTGTGCCGCCGGGGCTGGTGACCTGGTCTTTCAACGCGCCGGGATGCTGGCCGGTTTCCAAGACCATTTTCGCGCCGCCCAAAACCGTCTGCGCGGCGAGCCGCGTCGCGATGTCGCGCGGCAACCCGGCCGCCACGCCGCCATCGCTCAAGGCTTCGATGAACTGATAAACATACGCCGGGCCGCTGCCGCTCAGGCCGGTCACAGCATCGAGCAAACTTTCCTTCACTTGGAACGCGACGCCGACGGCGGACAAAAGTTTTTTCGCCAGCTCACCATCGGCAGCGGTCGCATTTTTGCCAAGCGCAAAGGCGGACGCGCCCGCGCCGACCAGTGCCGGCGTGTTGGGCATCACGCGGATAACGCGCGCGCCGGCGGGCAGCGCGGCTTCGAGCTTCGCCAGCGTCACGCCGGCGGCAATGGAAATGAGCAGGTGGTTTTTGGTGAACGCGCCGGAAATTTCCGCGAGGGCGGCGGTGACCTGGTCCGGCTTGGTGGCGAGAATCAAAACATTCGCGGCCGGCGCCACGTCGAGGTTGGCGGCGGTAGCTTTCGCGCCGGTCTCGGCGGTAAAATTTTTCCGCGCGGCGGGAAACGGGTCGGCGGCGAGAAGCTGTTTTGCGGTCACGAGCTTTGCGTTCACGAAGCCGCGGGCGAGCGCGGTGGCCATCTTGCCCGCGCCGAGAAAACCGATTTTCAATGGTGTTGCCATGCGCAGTTTGTAGCAGGCAATCCGCCGGCGCGGAAGTGAAATTGATGGGGCGAACCTTCCGGTGAGCCGGTATTTGCGCACAGCCATCACCTTGATTTGCCTCGCGGGGACGCTCGTCCCACCCAACGGAATTCCCCGCTTGTCTTCGGCGGGACGGAAGTTATTCTTCCACGGCTGGAAAAAATGTCCGTCACCCGCAAATCTTGGGACTCATTTGAGGCGATGCGCGCCGCCGCCCTCGAAGGCGACGCGCAGGCGCAATGCTACCTTGGCGTCTGCTACCAGAACGGCCAGGGCGTGGAGCAGAACCACCAGGAGGCGGTGAAGTGGCTGCGGAAATCGGCGGAACAGAACGACCCGGTGGGCCAATGCTACCTCGGCGTCTGCTACTGGATCGGCCAAGGCGTGCCGCAGGAATACACCGAGGCGGCCAAGTGGCTGCGCGAGGCGGCGGAACAGGGCGACCCGGCGGCGCAGTTCAATCTCGGCATGCTTTACGAAACCGGCCAAGGCGTCCCGCAAAATTATGCCGAGGCGGTGAAATGGTATCGCGAGGCGGCGGAACGCGGCTATCCGGCGGCGCAGTTTAATCTCGGCGTCTTTTTTGAGCAGGGACAGGTGGTGGAACAGGATTTTGCCGAGGCGGCGAAATGGTATCGCCGCGCCGCCGACCAGGAGCTTGCCGACGCGCAATGCAATCTCGGCCTGTGTTTCCAGACGGGGCGCGGCGTGCGACAGAACACCCAGGAGGCCGTGAAATGGTTCATCAAGGCCGCCCGCCAGGGCAACAAGACCGCGCAGCACAATCTCGGCCTGCACTACGCCGCCGTCGAGGCCGGACACTTGGCGGAATAATCAGCCCGCCAGTTCCGCGAGCTTCGCCGCCGCCGCGCCGGAATCAATCGTCTCGCCCGCCAGCTCCCAGCCTTCCGCCAGCGACTTCGCTTTTCCCGCCACGAACAAGGCCGCGCCGGCGTTGAGCAGCACGGCGTCGCGCTTCGGGCCGCGCTCGGTGCCGCGCAGGATTTGCCGGACGATTTCGGCGTTCACCAACTTGTCGCCACCGCGCAAGTCGGCCAGCGTCGCCGGCTGCAATGGAAAATTTTCCAGCGTCAACACCGACTGGGTAAAACCGCGCTCGTGATAAAATTCCGCCACATGGTTGGCGCCCAGCGTCGAAAGCTCGTCGAGAAAAAATGCGGAGTGCGGAGTGCGGAGTGCGGAATCGCCGTCAGGTGAAACTTGCCCGCAGACCACCATGCCGCGCCGGACGCCGAGGGCTTGCAACGCGCGCGCCATCGGCTCGCACAATTCCGGGCGCGGCACACCCACGAGCATGGCGGACGGGCGCGCGGGATTGAGTAGCGGGCCGAGGAGGTTAAAGATGGTGCGCTGCCCGCGCTCGGCGCAGAGCTTGCGCGCCGGGGCGATGTGTTTGAACGCCGGATGAAAATTCGGCGCAAAGAGAAAGGCGAACCCGTGCTCGCCCAGCGCCGCCGCCGCCGCCGCCGGCGACAGGTTGACCGGGATGCCCAGCGCCTCGATCACGTCCGCGCTGCCCACCGATGAAGTCACCGCGCGGTTGCCGTGCTTGGCCACGATCACGCCGGCGGCGGCGCACAGGAGGGCGACGGTGGTGGAAATGTTGAACGTGCTCAAGCGATCGCCGCCGGTGCCGACCACATCGAGGATTTCGCGGCTGCGCGTGGCGGCGTCCAGCGGTGGCGGGAGGGATTTCTCGCGCAGGGCGGTGGCGAACGCGGCGATTTCCGCCGGCGACTCGCCTTTGTGCGCCAGCGCCACGAGGAAATCCGCCTTCGCCTGGGCGGACACCCTTTCATCCGTCAAACCTTCGACGGCAGCGCACGCCTGCTCCGCCGACAAGGGCTGCGCGGCGGCAAATTGTTTGGTGAGGGCATCCAGCACGGCGCGATATTACGGCGTGGCGCGAAAGGCACAAACTGAAATTGCGGCGGTAGCCGGATTTGTCGTAACTTGTGGTTTGCAAAAAGAGTCTGCCAAGGCGGACCGGAGCAACTATTTTATGGCAGAACAATCAAACAACGGCGGACGGAAATGGATTTTGATCATCGCGGTCATCGCGGCGGGCGCGGGCGGCTATTTTTATTTCCACCACAACCAGGGCGACACGCTGAATTTTAACACCGTGCCGGCCACGCGCGGCGAATTGACGGCGACGGTCACGGCCACCGGCACCTTGAACCCGGTGGTGAACGTGACGGTGGGCAGCCAAGTGTCGGGCATCATCAACCGGCTGTATGTGGATTACAATTCCATCGTGAAATCGAACGAGGTCATCGCGGAAATTGACCCGGCGACGTATCAGGCGGCGGTGGCGCAGGCCACGGCCGACCTGGCCAACGCGAAGGCGAACCTGGAATTGCAGCGGGCGGAGGCGGAGCGCAGCAGCGACCTGTTCTCCAACAAGCTGGTGTCCAGCTCGGATTACGACACGGCCATCGCCACGCTCCACGAGGCCGAGGCCACGGTGCAAATCAAGGAGGCCTCGCTCAACAACTCGCTGGTGAACCTCAACTATTGCAAAATCCGCTCGCCGGTGGACGGCGTGGTGATCCAGCGCGCGGTGGAACTGGGCCAGACGGTGGCCTCCAGCTTCAACACGCCGACGATTTTCCAGATCGCGAACGATATGACGAAGATGCAGATTGACTCGAACGTGGCCGAGGCGGACATCGGCGGCGTGGTCGAGGGGCAGAACGTGGACTTCACGGTGGACGCGTATCCGACGCGCACGTTCCACGGCCAGGTGACGCAGGTGCGCAATTCGCCCATCACCGTCAACAACGTCGTCACCTACGACACGGTCATCAGCGTGACGAACGCGGATTACAAATTGAAGCCGGGCATGACAGCGAACGTCTCCATCATCGTGGCGCAGCGGGAGGACGCGTTAAAAATCCCCAACGTGGCGCTGCGTTTCCGCCCGCCGGACAATGCGGTGGTGCTGACCAACACGCCCGGCGACGTGATACAAACGAACAGTTTTGCCGCCGGCACGGGCCAGCATAAAAACAAGGGCGGGCGCGGAATCCGCACGGTTTACGTCCTTGCCGGCGACGCAGCCGCGCCGCAGTTGAAGGCGGTGCAGATCAAGACCGGCATCACCGACGGCATTTTCACCGAGATCACCACCGGCCTGAACGAAGGCGACAAGGTGGTCTCCAGCGTCGCGCAAGCGGATGCGCAAAATTCCAATTCTACGTCCAGCCCGTTCGGTGGCGGCTTCCCGCGGCACTAACAAAGGAAGAATGAAGAATGCAGAAACAGACCTCGCGCCGCGAACGAAAATGTTTGCGCGGCGGATCGTGATTTCCAAACAAGCGCGCGGCAACGGCTGACTCACTTCTGCATTCAGCATTCTCACTTCATAATTCCATGAACGCCGTCATCAAGCTCGCGGACATCCACAAGATTTACCACACCGGTGAAGTGGACGTTCACGCCGTGCGCGGCGTGTCGCTGGACATTGAGCCGGGTGAATTTGTCGCCATCATGGGTTCCAGCGGTTCCGGCAAAAGCACGCTGATGAACATGATCGGCTGCCTCGACCGGCCGACGCGCGGCAGTTATTTACTCGACGGCCTGGACGTTTCCACGCTCGACCGGGATGCGCGCGCCAAAATCCGCAACGACAAAATCGGTTTTGTTTTTCAGGGATTCAACCTGCTCTCGCGCACGTCGGCGCTGGAAAATGTCGAGATGCCGATGCTTTACAATCACCAGCGCATCCCGTCCGCCGAACAAAAAGAGCGTGCCGAAAAATCATTGCAACTCGTCGGCCTGGCCGACCGCGCCGACCACAAGCCCAACCAGCTTTCCGGCGGCCAGCAGCAGCGCGTGGCCATCGCCCGCGCGCTGGTGAACCGGCCGTCGCTGCTGCTCGCCGACGAGCCGACGGGAAATTTGGACAGCCAGACGAGCATCGAAATCATGGGCGTGTTCCAGAAGCTGAATGAACAGGGAATCACCATCGTCATGGTGACACACGAACTGGACGTGGCGCGTTACACGAAGCGGATGATAATCTTGCGCGACGGCAAAGTTTTGACCGATGAAGCGGTCAAAGACCGTTTCAACGCGGAAAGTGAATTGAAAAAATTGCGCGTGGCACAGGAGGCGGTGAAGCTCGCATGAAATTTTTCGCGCCCTTCAAGCTTGCCGGCCGCGCGCTGCGGCGGAACAAGATGCGTTCGCTGCTCACGATGCTCGGCGTCATCATCGGCGTCGGCTCGGTCATTGCCTCGGTCAGCATCACGACGGGCGCTTCCAAGCAGGTCGAGGACAAGGTCGCCAGCCTCGGCCAGAATGTCGTCACGGTTTTCTCCGGCAATTTCACCAGCGGCGGAATGCGCGGCGGCTGGGGCAGCGCGCCGACGTTGACGGTGGAAGACACGACGGCTATTAAAAATGAGGTCGCCAATGTCGTGGCCGTCAGTCCCGAGGTGCGCGACCGGATGCAGATTCTCGCGAACGGCCTGAATTGGAACACGCAGATCCAGGGCGAGTCGCCGGATTATCCGCAAATTCGCGACTGGGATATCGCCAACGGCGCGATGTTCACCGACGCGGACGTGCGCAGCATCGCCAAGGTCGCGGTCATCGGCAAGACGGTGGTGGATCAATTATTTATCAATCAGGATCCGGTCGGCGAGACGCTGATCATCCGCAACATTCCCTTCAAGATTGTCGGCGTGCTGGAGGCGAAGGGATTTAACTTGTTCGGCCAGGATCAGGACGACATCGTGATTATTCCCTACACAAGCCACATGCGGCGCATCACCAAGCGGACGTTTGTGAATTCCATCATGGTGCAGGCCGCCAGCAAGGACACCATCGCGCAGGTGCAAGACGACATCACCACGCTGCTGCGCGACCGGCACAAGAGCGCGGAGCCGGATTTCACCGTGCGCACACAACTTGAACTGATGGCGATGGCCACCTCGACCACGCGCATCATGACCATTCTGCTGGGGGCCATCGCAAGCGTGTCGCTCATCGTCGGCGGCATCGGCATCATGAACATCATGCTCGTCAGCGTCACCGAGCGGACGCGCGAAATCGGCATCCGCATGGCCGTCGGGGCGCGCGGGCGAGACATCCTGATCCAGTTTTTGATCGAGGCTGTGACTTTGAGCGCGGTGGGCGGCATCATCGGCATTGCGCTGGGCATGGGGGCGGCGAAAACCACCTCGCATTTCACCGGCTGGCCGACGCTGACGCCGTATGCGTGGATCGGCATCGCGTGCGTTTCTAGCGCGGCCATCGGCATCGTGTCCGGCTTTTATCCCGCGTGGAAAGCTTCGCGGCTCGACCCAATCGAGGCTTTGCGCTACGAATAAGCCGTGGCCGCCGAAATCCTTCCAACCCACACTCCGGAGCTTTTTCAAAAAGCAGTCCGCCGTGCCGCTGAACTATTGCGCGCTGGCGAAGTCGTGGCGCTGCCGACGGAAACGGTCTATGGCCTCGCCGCCAATGCGCTGGATGAAAACGCCGTCGCCAAAATTTTCCAGATCAAGGGCCGGCCGGCGCACAATCCCATCATCGTCCACGTCGCCGGCGACGAGATGGCGCGCGGCTGCGTGAAAGATTTTTCCGCACTGGCGGAAAAATTTTCAAAAGCATTCTGGCCCGGCCCGCTGACGTTGGTGTTGCCGCGCGCAGAAAAAATTTCCGACGCAGTGACGGCGGGCGGCGACACGGTGGGCGTGCGCTGGCCAAGCCATCCGTTCATGCAAGCGGTCATTCGCGAGTGCGGATTTCCGCTGGCCGCGCCGAGCGCAAACCTGTCAAATCAGATTTCGCCGACGAACGCTGAACACGTCCGCGCGCAGCTCGGCGGCAAAATTTCTTTGATCGTGGACGGCGGCCAGTCGCAGGTGGGAATTGAATCCACGGTCTTGGATTTGACGGTTTCGCCACCGCGTGTTTTACGGCCGGGGATGATCCATGCGGAATCGCTCGCGGCGGTGGCGGGGAACATTCAACATTCAACATTCAACAACCAACCTTCAACGCTGCGGAGTCCGGGCTTGTTGGTGAAACATTATTCGCCAAAAGCGAAATTATTGGTTTTGAACTGGCAGAATGATGCGGAACTGCAAGCCCAGCTTGTCACCCGTCACGCGTCACTCGCCACTTGTTTCGTCATCGCGCACACCAAAATCCCCGGCGGGTTTCCCGCAGAAAATGTGAGCGTGATCCCGCACGACGCGGAGGCGTTTGCGCGGGCGCTTTACGCGGAGTTGCATCGCTGCGACGCGGCGGGGGCGGAGCTGATTGTCGTCGAGTCGCCGCCGGATTTGCCGGAGTGGTTAGGCATCACCGACCGGCTGCGGCGCGCGGCGGCGTGACCGATTTTATTGGGCTTCCCAGCGTTGCCGGTCGGTGAGGAACAGGCCGGAGAGCAGGCCGTAGGGCGCGACTTTCAACGGAAATTGCGGCGGAATCTGGTTGGCGGCGACGGTCTTCAAAACAAAATTCCCCCAACTGTCCACGCCGCCCTGCAAACATTCGGTGAACAGTTTTTGGTCCAGCGTGTTGAGCGTGAGGTAAAGTCCGCGAACGTCTTTGACATAGTCGTTGAACTGGAAAAATTCGTATTGGGAATTGGCGGTGGTCCAGACACATTGGTGCTGGCCATACCAGGCGACGGCCCAGGGGATGTCGCTCATCATAAGCTCGTCCGGGCCCATCCAGCCGGCGACCTTCTGGATTTCCGGCGGATAATACGGCGGATAGGCGACGGGGGAAGTTTTGGGCGGCAGCAGGTTGGCAATGAAGGTCTGGCAGGAAACCGCCACCATCAGCACGATGACGCCGAGGCGCACCTGTGGCGTCGGCGTTTTCATCTGGTTGAGCAGCGTCAGGAAAAAGGCGATGCCGAAAATCACCACGAACGGCGTGAGCAGCACGAGCAGGTTTTCCGAGGAAAGGTCAGACGAGATCGTGGTCAATTGAGTTCTGCCCATCGCCTGCACCACGATGAACACGCCGAGGCACATCATCGTGAAATAGCGCATCCGCCGGGCGGCGATGTTCCGCAGCCCCAGCAGCAACCCGGCGAAAAACAGCACGGCCACCCAACTGCCGCCGATTCGCAGCAAATCGCTTTGCAGAATGATACGGACATTGATTAGGAGCTTGGCCAGGTAAGGCCGCACCCAGAAGGCCGTGCTTAGGTCGGGATTGACCGACTGCATCAGCCGCGAACCGGGAAAGGCGAACGTCCCCTCCACCACCGCGTAGCCAGCCGTGCCGAACAGCGTGCCGCTCACCGCAAAATTGCGGATGATCCACGGCAGCACCGCCAGCCCAAAAGCCAGAAACGCCGCCACCGCCAGACCGGGCCGCCGCACGCCGCCGAAGAGCGTGAGAAAAATCACCACCGGCACAATCACCCAGCCAAACGCATAACGCGTCAGCATTCCCACCCCCACCAGCACGCCGGCGGTGATGGCCAGAATGAAAAGTTTTCGCACTTGCGGGTTTTCCGCGCGACCCAGCTCCTCGGCTTTCACCAGGCACCAGGCCAGCCCCAGAAAAATCAGCAGCAGCAGCAGTGTGGACTGGCCGGACACGCTAAACTTCCACAGCAGGTCCGCGCCCAGCGTCATCAGCGCCGTCAGCCACGCCGCCGGCGCATCAAACAGTTTCAGCGTGAGCAGGAACGTCAGCGCCACCGCGACGAGCAGCAGCAGCTGGTTGAAAATGGCGATGTGAAATTCCGGCTGATAGCGCATGAACCGCCCGCCCTCCGACCAGAACGGCGCGCGCAGCTGCACCTTCCAGTCCGGCGGCCACACTTTCATCAGCCCCGCCAGCACCGCCGGATACACCGGCGGGTTGGCGAGGTCGGGATGGCCGCCGTCCAGTTCCGCGAAGTCCACCGCGTTGGTCAGCTGGATTTCGCCGACGTGGATTTCGTGGTTGTGTTTCTGGATGAGAAAAACGCTGAACGGCCGGATGAAATCCGTCGTGTAACCCTTGCCCTCCGCCACATGGCGCGCCACCTGCGCCGCGTCCATCGCCTCCGGCGCACTGAAACCGCGATACGCGCTCAAGTCATAAATCACCGCCAGCGCGACCACCGCCACCGCCAGCGGCAGCAGCTGTAGCCAGCGGGAATACCGCCCGACCTCCACCGCATGGATGACGTGCTGAATCTGTTCGGATAGCTTCATGAATCAAAACCCTTCCAGATGATACTCATGCAGCTTGCGGTGGAACGTCCGCCGGCTCATGCCGATTTTCTGCGCCGCGCGCGTGCGGTTGCCTTCGGTCTCCTTGAGCGCGCGGATGATCAATTGCTTCTCCGCATCCTTGACGGTCAGGTCTTTTCCCTGCAAAAACTTCACCTCGCTGCCGGAGCCTTCCCGGCGCACCGACGGCGGCAGATCGCGCAGCGCGATGCGCTCGCCCCGGCACAGCACCACCGCGTGCTCCACCGCCGTGCGCAGCTCGCGCACATTGCCCGGCCAGGAAAAGTTCATCAAGGCTTCGAGCGCGTCCACCGTGAAATCGTTCACCGCCTTGCCGTTTTCCTTGGCGAACTCGCGCAGGAAGCTCTGCGCCAGCAGCGGAATGTCGCCCACCCGCTCGCGCAACGGCGGCAATTCAATCTCCACGACGCGCAGCCGGAAAAACAAATCTTCGCGGAATTTTCCCGCCTTGACCAGTTCTTCCAGATTTTTATTCGTCGCCGCCACCAGCCGCAAATCCGCCGTCAACGTCTTGTTCGAGCCGACGCGCTCGAAAGTTCTTTCGCCCAAGAAACGCAGCAGCTTCACCTGGATCGTCGCATCAATCTCGCCAATTTCGTCGAGAAAAAGCGTGCCGCCCTGCGCCTGCTCAAACCGCCCGATGCGCCGCTCATGCGCGCCGGTGAACGCGCCGCGCTCGTGGCCGAACAACTCGCTTTCCAGCAGCGTCGGCGCGAGCGCCGCGCAATGCACCGTCACAAACGGCTGCTGCGCGCGCGGACTCAACTGGTGCAGCGCCTTCGCGATGAGCTCCTTGCCGGTGCCACTTTCGCCCAGCACCAGCACCGTCGCACGCGTCGGCGCGACCTGTTGCACCACGTCAAAAATCTCCTTCATCGCGGGCGATTCGCCGATGATGTTTTTCAAGCCAAATTTGGAATCGAGCTGCTGGCGGAGCGCAACATTTTCCGTCTCCAGGTTTTGCTGCTTCAGGGAGCGCGCAATCCGCATCTCCAGTTCGTCAATCTGCAAACGGCCTTTGGCGATGTAATCGTCCGCGCCACGCTTCATCGCGTCCACCGCCAGTTCTTCCGAGCCGTAGGCCGTCATCAAAATGCAGATGGGCGGCTTCGGCAGCGACTTGGCGCGGGCAATTAATTTCATGCCGTCCTCGTTCGGCAGCCGAAAATCTGTGAGCATCACGTCGAAATTTTCCGACTCCAAAAGATTCATCGCCGCCTTCGCATCTTCAGCGATGTAAACGTCGTAGCGTTCCTCAAGCGCCGCGCGCAAACCTTCGCGCGTCGTCTTCTCGTCATCCACAATCAGCAATGTCGGTTTTTCGGCCATGTTTAATTTTTATTTTCCAGCAACCTCGGTTTGCGTTCGTGCAGCGGCAGCCACACGCGAAAAGTCGTGCCGCGACCAACATGGCTTTCCAGTTCAATGCGTCCGTTGTGCGCGCGGACAATTCTTTGAACAATCATCAGGCCAAGGCCGCTGCCTTTTTTCTTCGTCGTGTAAAACGGCTCAAAAATGCGGTTGATCTGCTCCTGCGGAATGCCGCCGCCGGAGTCCGTCACGCTCACCCAGACCTCGTCGCCGGTTTCACCGGTCTGCAAGGTCAGCGTGCCGCCGGTGGACATCGCTTGCGCCGCGTTTTTTACGAGGTTCACCAATACCTGCTGCAACTGCGTCGCGTCCACCGGCGTCGCGGTCAGGTTGTGCGCCAGCTTGGTTTTCACCGTCACGCCGCGATTTTCAATTTCCGGTCGCAGCAGCTCCAAGGTTTTTTCGGCGATGCCGTTCAACGACGCGATTTTCAACTGCACGGGCGCCGGCCGGATGGCGCCGAGAAACTGCGTGACGATGTAATCCAGCCGGTGAATCTCGCCCTTCGCCACGTCTAAATACTGTTCCAGCTTTTTTGCGACTTCGGCGGCGTCCGGCGGCACATGACGTGCGACGCGCGAGGAAATTTTCTTGTCACTCGTCACCCGCCACTCGTCACTTTTAAGTTTCTTCACCTCACGCTCCATGAGTTGCAGATGGATGTGCAGCGCGTTAAGCGGATTCCCGATTTCGTGCGCGACGCTCGCCGCGAGCAGCGTCAGCGCCTGGATGCGCTCGCTCTCGATGGCCGCAAACGTTTTCTGCCGCGCCTCGGTCGCGTCGTGCAAAATCAGCGCCACGCCGGAACTGCTTGGTGGCCGTGCGCCAGCACCGTCGCCGTCCAGCGGCGCGGCATAGAGCCGCAGAAAACGCGGACGCGGATAATGAATTTCAAACTCGTGACGCGTGACGTCCCCATCGCCGGCATGATCGGCGCGCAGAATTTTCTGCCAGTCCACCTCTGGCAAGATGTCGGCGATTTGCAAATCCTCGGCATCCGGCTGTAGGCCGATGAGCCGCACGACGGCCTGGTTGAAATAAATCACGCGGCCGGCCTCGTCGGCCACCAGCACGCCGTCCTCAATGGTATTGAAGAGGGTTTCGAGAAAGCTGCGTTCGCGCGCGAGCCGCTGGACGACGGTTTGCAACCCTTCGGTGTCCAACCGCCCGATGCGGCCGAGCACTTTGTCAAGAAAACTGGACTTGGTTGCGGCCATTGGCGAAAATCAATCGGATGCGTAGCAAAATGGCACAACAAAGGAATTCGTCAAATCTAAAATAAAAACATATTGGCACAGTCAAAATTGTTCCGTTCGGCAATTCGAATTGTTGCGTAATACGTCTTCCGATTTCATCAGTCAGGGCGGCATCGTTTGTAAGCGGCTTGATTTATTCCATTTCTGCCCTACTTTGTGCGACTCGATTTATGGAATTGAACAACGAAGAAATCCGCCGCTACTCGCGACACCTGATCCTGCCGGAAGTCGGACTGGCCGGGCAAAAGAAAATCAAGGGCACCAGCGTCCTGTGCATCGGCGCGGGCGGCCTCGGCTCGCCCATTGCCATGTATCTCGCCGCCGCCGGCATCGGCAAGATCGGCATCGTGGATTTCGATACGGTGGATTATTCCAATCTGCAACGGCAGATTCTCCACACCGACGCCGACGTGGGCCGCTCCAAGGCCGAGTCGGCCAAGGAAACCATTCACGGCATCAATCCGCATTGCGAAGTTGTCATCCACAACACGCGCATCTCGTCCGAAAACGCGCTCGACCTCATCCGGCCTTACGACATCGTCGTGGACGGCACGGATAATTTTCCGACGCGCTATCTCACCAACGACGCGTGCGTGCTGCTCAAGAAGCCCAATGTTTACGGCTCGATTTTCCGTTTTGAAGGTCAGGCCAGCGTGTTCGCGCCGCATCTCGGCGGGCCGTGCTACCGCTGTTTGTATCCCGAACCGCCGCCGCCCGGCATGGTGCCGAGCTGCGCGGAAGGCGGCGTGCTCGGCGTGCTGCCCGGCATCATCGGCTGCATTCAGGCGACGGAAATTTTGAAGCTCGCCATCGGCAAAGGCACTTCGCTCGTCGGACGACTGTTGTTGTTCAATGCGCTGGACTTGAAGTTCCGCGAATTGAAATTGCGCAAAGACCCGGCGTGCCCGATTTGCGGCGAGCATCCGACCATCAAGGAATTGATTGATTACGAGACTTTCTGCGGCATCGTGCCGGAGCCGGAAAATGTCGGCAACCCCGACGAAGTCACCGTGCAGGACATGAAGAAGGCTTTGGACAATCCGAGCCTCGGCATCAAAGTCGTGGACGTGCGCGAAGCCGACGAATACGAAATCGCAAAAGTCGCGGGCGTGCCGTTGCTGCCGTTAAGCGAGCTGCAAAGCCGCTTCACCGAACTCGACCCGAACACGCAATATTATCTGCATTGCAAAGCCGGTGTGCGCTCGATGAAGGCGCTCGCGTTTCTGCGCCAGCAGGGCTTCAAATACGTCAAGAGCGTCAAGGGCGGCATCACCGCGTGGTCGGATGAGATTGACCGCAACGTGCCGCGCTACTGAAGCGCGGTGACTGGCAACATGGATTCCGTCATCGCCAATGGCCAGCCAGTCGCGGCGGAATTGCCATGTTCGTTGGAAAAATTTCTCGTCGCGCAAAATCTTTTGCCGCGCAGCGTCGTCGTGGAACACAACGGCGAGGCGGTCGCGCCGTCGGAATTTTCCCGGCGTCAGGTGCGCGCGGGCGACCGGCTGGAGATCGTCAAGATTGTCGCGGGCGGCTGAATCGCAGTTGGCAGCCGCGCCGCGATTTTTTATAGTTCGCCGATGAAATGGAGATTTGAATGGGTTTATCGACTGGGACTGGCGCTGCTGTTGGTCATCGCGTTCTGGTCGGTCTGGGCCACCGCGCAGGAAACGACCAATGCCACCACCGCCGCCACCACCGCGACGGCCGCCAACCAACTTCTTAAAATCAAGCTGCCGGAACACGCGCTGACCTTCGGGCTGGACCGCATTGATTTTCTGCGCGACCAGACCGTGCTCGAACAGCCGTTGTGGAAATACCTCGCCTCGCTAATCTACATCGCGCTGGCATTTTGCGTGGCGTGGCTGCTGGATTGGTTCGTCAGTGTCTGGCTCAAAAAGCTGGCGGCGAAGCAGGGATCGAAATACGACGACCTGATCCTGGAACTGCTGCGCGGGCCGGTAAAGGTCGTTGCCTTCGTCATTTTGCTGAACATCGGGCTGGGCATCTTTGAATGGCCGGACCGGGCGCAGGTTTATATTTCGCGCGGTTTCATCCTGGTGGTTGCCGGCTCGGTGGCCTATGTGTCGCTGAAGGTCGTGGATTTGCTGCTGGGCATCTGGCACGAGAAAATCGTCTCGCCGCAGGACCGGGCGTTCGCGGAGCAGTTGCTGCCGTTCATCAGCAAGGTTGCCAAGACCGCCATCATCATCGCGGCGGTGGTGCTGACGGCGGACAACCTCGAAATCAAGATCACCAGCCTGCTCGCCGGCCTGTCCGTCGGCGGCCTCGCTCTCGGCCTCGCGGCGCAGGACACGGTGGCGAATCTCTTCGGCGCGGTGGCGATCTTTTTGGACAAGCCGTTTCACATCGGCGACCGCATCCGGGTCGAGAACGTGGAGGGATCGGTGGAAACCATCGGCCTGCGCAGCACCGCCGTCCGCAGCCTCGACGGGCATCATGTGACGATCCCAAACAAGCTCATGGGCAATGCGATTATCACCAACATCACGCGCCGCCCGACCATCAAGACGGAAATGAACCTCGGCCTGACCTACGACACGCCGGCGGAAAAGGTGAAGCGCGCGACGCTGCTGCTCGAAGAAATTTTCCGCGCCAATCCCAAGACCGGCGACCTGCTCATCAGCTTCAACAAATTTGCGGACTCGGCGCTGAACCTCTTCGTCGTCCACGTCTGGAACGGCACGGACGCGGCGCAGCACGCGAAAGAAATGCAGGCGTTGAACCTGCAAATCAAGGCGCGCTTCGACGCGGAGAAAATCGAGTTCGCCTTCCCGTCGCAGACCATTTATCTCAAGGGCGACGCGGTAAAATGATTTGCCGTCGCGCCCCGGCTCCGGCTTAATCCCGCCATGCACTCGCTCACCGACTTGCTCTGGCATAACGGAAAGTTTCTGGGCATCGCCTGGGGCGTCTGGAAAGTCGTCGGCTGGCTCGGCAACGCCATTTTCTTCTCGCGCTTTTTCGTGCAGTGGTATGCCACGGAAAAAAAGCAGCAGGTCGTCATCCCGCAGGCGTTCTGGTGGCTGAGCCTCATCGGCTCGGTCACGCTGCTGTGCTACTCGCTGCACCAGCAGGATTCCGTCTTCATCTTCGCCTACGCCTTCACCTGGATTCCTTACATCCGCAGCCTGATGATCCACCGGCAGAACCAGGCCGCGCGCGTCGCCTGCGCCGGCTGCGGGCAAAAAAATCCGCCGCAGTCGAACTATTGTCCGAACTGCGGCGGGAAGCTGAAATAAATTGGCTTACGGCTTCGGCACGGCGGCGGGCGCGACGGCCGGCTTCGCCCCGATGCCGTATTTCCGCAGCACCGGCTGGAAATCCGGGTGCGTCTGGCCGTAGGCGACGAGCGCGTTGACAAACTGCACGATCAGTTTCTGATCCTTGTTGAACGCGCCGATGATCTGCGTCGCCTGCGGCCGGATGGCGTCAAGATCCTTGCCCGTGACGCTCGCCTGCCGGTAAAGATAGACCGTCAGCGTGCCGCTCACCACGACCAGCGCGACCAGCAGGGTGAACATCTGGCGTTTCAGCGCGGCAATTTCGGAATCAGGATCAAGGTTCATATCACTTGGCGGCGGTGGAGGTTTGGATGGACTGGAGAATGCGGGTCAGTTCCGGGCTTTTGGCGGCGGCGTTGAAGGCGGCGGTGTCGTTGGCCAGCCCCTGTGCGCGCATGAGCGCGGAATTGGCCAGCGTGGCGTTGGCGCTCAACATGCGGAAATCGCGCGTGCGCTTCATGCTCAACAGGGCGAACACCACCCCGAGCAGCACCAGCATCGCGAGAATAAAATTCAGGACCGTCGTGGTCGAATCGGATTTCATAGGCCACAAAATCTAGCCAATCAGCGCGGAAAGTCCATCGCGATTTTCCGGCCCCGGCCAATTTGTCACCGGATCGTCACCACGACGTAATTCTTTTTGCCTTTGCGCAGCAGAACGTGTTTGCCGAACAGCAAATCGCCGGCGGTCACCGCCCGCGTGGCGCTGGCTTCACGGACGTTGTTGATATTTACACCGCCGCCCTCGATGTCTTTTCGCGCCTGACCTTTGGATGGACACAGCCCGGCGTGAACCAGCAGCTCCACCAGCGGCACGCCCGCGCCGTCGAGTTTGGCCTTTTCAATTTCCTTCGTCGGCACTTCGCCGACAATTGAATTAAAATTTTCTTCCGTGATGTCTTCAATTGACCCGCCAAACAGAATAGAGCTGGCAACAGAAGCATTCATTGCCGCATCTTTACCGTGAACCATTTCCGTTACGGCAAACGCGAGTTGAGTTTGAGCATCACGGTTCGCGGGATTCACATTGTGAATCCGCTCAAACCCAGAGATGTCCTCTTGTGAGAAGAAAGTAAAATATTTCAGATAGCGAATTACATCCGCGTCTGCGGTGTTTATCCAAAATTGATAAAATTTGTATTCGCTCGTCTTGTTTTTATCGAGCCAGATGGCCCCGACGGCGGTTTTGCCAAACTTGGAGCCGTCGGTGTTCGTGATGAGCGGCAGGGTGAGGCCGAAGACGTGTTTACCCAGCTTCTTGCGCGTGAGTTCAATGCCGGCGGTGATGTTGCCCCACTGGTCGCTGCCGCCGATTTGCAGTTCGCAGTTCTGGTCACGGCACAGCACCATGAAATCAAACGCCTGGAGCAGCATGTAGCTGAACTCGGTGTAGCTGATGCCCACCTCGCGGTCTTCCATGCGGGCGCGGACGGATTCCTTGGCCACCATCTGGTTGACGGAAAAATGCTTCCCGATGTCGCGCAGAAAATCGAGGAACGAAATGCCCGCCGTCCACGAGGCGTTGTCCACGAGCCGCGCGGGATTTTGTTTTGTTTCAAAATCGAGCAGCTTGGCAAGCTGCACCTTCACGCTGGCAATGTTGCGGTCGAGAATTTCCTTCGTGAGTAACTGGCGCTCGGCGGTCTTGCCGCTCGGATCGCCAATGCTACCGGTCGCGCCGCCGGCCACGGCGATGGGATGGTGGCCGAGCAATTGAAACCGGCGCAGCGCGAGCAGCGGCACGAGATTGCCGACGTGCAGCGAATCCGCCGTCGGGTCGAAGCCGCAATAAAGCGTGATGGGCGCGGCGATTTTCTTTTCCAGCTCCGCCACGTCCGTGCAGTCGGCGACGAGGCCGCGCCATTTCAGTTCATCAATGATGCTCACAGCCGCAGGTTAAATCGCCGGAGCTGAAATGCCAATTTCCAATTCGGCGCGGTCCGGGCTGGAGTTCAAGCTTTAGCTTGTCCGGTCGAACACGCTGAAGCGTGAACTCCAACGTGAACTTTGGACTTTGGACTTGGGGCTTGGGACTTTAACCTGCGCCGGTGTCAAAGATGTTGAAAGCCTCCGGCGCGATGGCCAGCGCGACCCTGTTGAGCCGTGTGCTCGGCATGGTGCGCGTGATGGTCTATGCGCGCTTCATGGGCGACGGCTGGGTGGCGGGCGCGTTCACTTTCGCGTTTCAAATTCCCAACCTGTTCCGGCGGCTGCTGGGCGAAGGCGCATTGACGGCGGCCTTCATCCCGATTTTCAAGGAGAAGGAGAAAATTCACGGCGAAGAAGAAATGTGGCGCGCCGCCAACGCCGTCATCTCCGGCCTCGTCGTCGTCGCGAGCGGCCTGATTGCCGTGGTGATGCTCGGCCTCGCGATCACGTTGTCCGTGCATGCCTTCAGCGCCAGCACCAGCCTGATGCTGCAACTGCTCTTCGTGATGTTTCCCTACATGCTGCTGGTCTGCATCGCGGCGGCGCTGATGGGCATGCTCAATGCGCGCGGCCATTTCTTCATTCCCGCCATGGGCGCGACGATGCTGAACCTCGTGATGATCGCGTCCGTTTTGTTTTTCGCGCCGAGATTCGGGCTTAATCTCCCGAAGGAAGGCCGGCTGCCGGTGCAAATCTTCGCGCTCGCTTACGGCGTGCTGGTGGCGGGCGTGGCGCAGGCGGCGTTTCAGGTGCCGACGCTGTGGCACGAAGGCTTCCGCTACCGCTGGGTTTCGCCGTGGAAGAATGAAACGGTCCGGCTCGTCGCCACGCGGATGATTCCCGGCACGATCGGCGTGGCGGCGTTCCAACTCAACGTGCTGCTCGTGCAAAGCCTGGCGTTCTGGATCAACCCGCAGATCAATGCGTCGTTTGAATACGCCGTGCGGCTGATGGAACTGCCGCAGGGCATGTTCGGCATCTCGCTGGCGACGTATCTGCTGACGGCGTTGAGCAGCCTGGCGATTGACAAAAATTATCCGGAGTTCCGGGCCACGCTGCGCCACGGCATCAGCTCGCTGTTGCTGGTGAATTTGATTGCCGCCGCGCTGCTCATCGCGCTCGCGGAGCCGATCATGCGGCTGCTGTTCGAGCGCGGCCAGTTCACCGCCGCCTCGACGGAACGCGCGGCGTTTGCACTCATCTGCCTCGCGCCGGGACTGGTGGCGTTTTCCACGGTAAATGTTTTGGCGCGCGCTTTCTACGCGCTCGGCGACACCAAGACGCCGATGAAAATCAGCCTCGCCTGCCTCGCGCTGAACCTCATGCTCGCCGCCATCCTCATCGGACCCTTGCGACAAGGCGGTCTCGGCCTGGCCAACACGGCGACTTCGGTTTGCAACGTCGCGCTGCTGCTGTTCGCGCTGCGCAAAAAACTCGGCGGGCTGGAAATGGAATCGCTGCGCGGCACCGTGCGGCCTTTGGCGCTGGCGGCCTTGCTCGCCTGCGTCGCGGCGTGGTGCGGTTGGAACAATTGGGAAAGCTGGCTCGGTCACGCCACGCTGCCATTGAAAATCGGCGCGGTGTTTGTGCCGGCGGGCATTGCGGGCGGCGTTTACTGGCTGCTGGCGATGCTCTGCAAAATCCCGGCGGCGCGGGAAATGACCGGGTTTATTTTGAACCGTTTCAAGAAGCAGAAACATTCAACAGCCAACCTTCAACGCTGAACATCCCATGCTGTCCATGCGGAGATACACTTCGAGTGTTGGACGTAGAATGTTCAATGTTGAATGTTTCCCCGCCTCACACCGCGACCGTCGCCGTCCAGCCGTTGTCACCGAACTGCGACTTGAATTTCTCCGACAAATTTTCCGCCGCCGCCAGATTTTCCGCGATGGCAAAGGTGGTCGAGCCGCTGCCGGACATGAGCGCCACCAGCGCGCCGTTTTCGCGGAGAAATTCTTTATAGAGTTCCAGCACGGGAAATTTGTCAAAGGCCGGCGCCTCCAGCGAATTGTAAAAGTCGCCAGCGGCGACGGGCAAATCACCGGCTTGAAGTTTTGTCACCAGTGCCGCCGCCCGCCCGGCCTTGCCGTTCAACGCCTCGGGAAAGCGCGCCAGATTTTGATATGACCACGGCGTCGAGATGCCGAAGCCGGGATGCACGAGGAAAAAGGCCTTGCCGCGCAGCGCGGGAAAATGCTCAAGCGTCTGCACCTTCTCGCCGCGGCCGGTGGCGAGCGCCGGCTGGTCGTAGAGAAAAAACGGCACGTCGGAGCCAAGCGCGGCGGCGAGTTCGTGCAATTTTGCCAACGGCAGCGGCGAGCCGAAAAGTTCGTTGAGCGCGGTGAACGTCACGGCGGCGTTGGCGCTGCCGCCACCGATGCCGCCGGCCAGCGGCAAATTTTTCTGCAGGTGGATTTTGACGCCGTCGGAAATTTTTGCGGCTGCCAGAAAAGAAGTCGCGGCGCGGTGGACGAGATTTTTCGAGTCGGTCGGCAACTCTGGATGGCTGCACGTCAGTTGCAAGCCGACGGCAGTGCGCTCGAAGGTCATCTCGTCACAGAGATTCACCGGCTGCATCACGGTTTCGAGTTCGTGAAAGCCGTCGGCGCGTTTGCCGAGGATGTTCAGGATGAGGTTGACCTTGCAGGGCGATTTTTTTTCGAGGCGCACAGATGGGCTAAATTGTTGGTTCGTTAAATGGTTAAACCGTTGAACCGATTAGACGATTCAACGGTTTAACAAATCCGCTTTCAACTTAAATCAGTTGCCGAAAATCGTGAACCGGCTGCCGGGAATAAACGGCGCAACATCGCCGCCGCCGTAGCCGCTGTAGTTGCACGTGTCAAAGGTGGAATCGGAAATCAGGCCGGGATGGTAGCTGTCAGGATACTGCGGATTCGCCGGAACTTTCTTGGTGCAAATTGGGTTGTAGGACGGGATGGGGAACGTGGCGACCTCGTAGATGCCCAGGCCGGCACGGCAGATGGACTGGTCAAAACCATGAATCGCGCCGTAGGAATAGCTGACATCCGGCTCGGAGAACACAGCGCTCTGCTCGACGCTACGGCGCATATCGCCCCAGCGGACGAGTTCAAAGGTGTTGTCGAGGCCGCGGGCGAGCTTGTGCTCCGGACCCTCGCAACCCGTCACGCCGACGGCGACGAGGGCGGCGATGAAGAAGAAAAACATTTTGCGCATACGATGGTCAGTTGATGTTTTGAGCTTACGCCGAATTGCCCGCTTGTAAAGCGCGTTTTCGATCGCGCCATTCCCAATACCACGCAATCCAGACGGTGATTTCGTAAAGCATATAAAGCGGCACGGCCATCAGCACCTGCGTGACGACTTCCGGCGTGGTCAGCACCGCGCCCAAAACCAGGTTGATGACAATCATGTAGCGCCACATCGAGCGAAGCATCCGGTAGTTCAGCACACCGATTTTGACCAGCGTCAAAATCACCACCGGCAGTTCGAAGCCCAGCCCCATGCCGAGCATGAATTTGCAGACGAAGCTGATGTATTCCTCCGCGCGCCATTCCATCGCGCCGAGGCCGAGCCATTGCGAATACATCTGCGACGCCGCCAGCGCCACCGGCATCAGGACGAAATAGCAGAACGCGACGCCAATCAGGAACAGCCCGCCGCCGATGAACAGCGCGCGGTAAATGTATTTCCGCTCCTTCAACCGCAGCGCCGGAAAAACAAACGAGGCGATGAAATATAAAAGAAACGGCGACGCCAGCACCATGCCGCCATAAAACGCCACCTGGAACGCCACAAAAAATCCGCCCGCCGGCGTCAGGTTCACCAGGTCAATGTGCATCCGCTGCGCCTCGGCCAGAGCAGTGGGATCGTCGTTCACGCGCCAGCTTAAGATTTGGTTCGTGCCGACCGTAACCGGTTCGACGACGACGCAGGCGTAGCGGTTCGTGCCGGTGTGCAGTAGCTGCTGCTGTTCCGGCGTGATGGGATAACTGCCCAGCCGGGTCGCGCCAAAACTGACAGTGACCATCTGGTTGGTGCCCGGATAACTGACGTGGGCGCGCGTCAGCGGCCATTTGATGACGCCGATGACGTAGTTGGCGCCGATGAGGCAGACCAGCATCGTGAGCGACAACGCCACGGCGCACTTGATCAGCAGCCAGCGGAAATCTTCGAGATGCTCAAGAAAGGATTTAACGGGACCGCCCTCGGCCGTCTCGTCGGAATGTTCGGAATCGGGATCACCCACCATGTCCGGATCCGGCCGTCAGGCCTTCGGCGGAGTGGACGATTGCGCCACCGGCGAATCGGCGCGCGAAGGCGCGGGCGCGGCGGGCGTGACGGGCTTCGGCGTCTCGGTCTGCGCGTTCTGGATTTCGTCGGTCACCTCGCGCGTGGCCTTCTTGAATTCCTTGATGCCCGTGCCGAGGCCTTTGGCTAAATCGGGCAGCTTTTTGGCACCGAACAACAGAAGCACCACAGCGAGAATTAGGACAACTTCCCATCCGCCAATACCAAACACAGCAAGCATTGCATTCACATTCATAAAATAATTGTATCTGAATTTACCCTACGCCCATGCGGCAATTAAGTAAAGCCGCAAAAAAGGCCGCGCGGGTGAGGCGCGGCCTTGAATTTGAGAATCTCGCGTGACTCAGACGCCCGCCTTCGGGTGCAGCAGGATGAAGTCGTCGCGGCGGTTCTTGCCCCACGCGGCTTCGTCATGGCCGGGGTCGGCCGGCTTGTCCTTGCCATAGCTGATGGTGCGGATGCGGTCGGGGCTGACGCCGAGCTTGGCCAACGCCTCGCGGGCGGCCAGCGCGCGGCGTTCGCCGAGCGCGCGGTTGTATTCCTCGGTGCCGCGCTCGTCGCAGTTGCCCTCGATGAGCAATTTGTCGTTCGCGCTGCCGGCCAACGCCTGCGCCACGGTGGCCAGGTTGGCGTCCTCGCTCTTCTTGATGGCCGCGCTGTCAAACGCAAAATGAATCGTGTCCGCCGCGAGCGCCGCCGGGTCTTTGATCATGCCGTCAAATTCATTAAGACCAGTCGTTGCGACCGGGCCGTTGCCGGGTCCGGTTCCCGGACCGACATCGGGGGTGATGGTTGGGCCAGGCGGCAAAGTGCTTTGATTATTGGCGTCGCCGACTTGGCCGCCGTTTGATCCGGGTATCTGCGTGACTTTCATCGGCGTGTGTTTACAGCCGGTAGTGGCCAGCGTCGCGGCGAGCGCCAGCGCGAGCGGAAAAACAATCTGGTTCAGTTTCATAATTTTTATTCGGTTAAATTTTTGGTTAAAAGTTGCGGTTAAATTTCTGTGACGAAAAAGAAAATCATTTCGCCCAAGCGGGCTGGGAACTGCTTCCGGTCGCTCGCGCACAATCCTTGCTTTGTTTGGTGAAAACGTCAAGCACAGACAGCACCTGCCGGTAGCCCATGGAGCGGTTGAACACCAGCGTCCGCGAGTTCGGCGACCACGACGGGTTCTGCCCGCCCACCAGCACCGTCGGATCCGCGCCGCCGGCCGCCGGCACCACGCAGATGTTGAAGTCGCCCATCTGCGACGTGAACGCGATCCATTTGCCGTCCGGCGACCAGTCCGGCTCCGTGGGATTCGCCGCGCCGGTGGTGCTGATGTATTGCACCGTGCCGCCGCCGGCGGGAACCTTCGCCAGCCGCCGCCTGCCGTTTTTTTCCGTGGCGAAACAAATCCATTCACCGTCCGGCGACCAGCACGGCGACGAATCCTGCACGCCGTAAGTAAGCTGTTTCAAATTTGTGCCGTCCGCGCTACAGACCCAGATGTTCGCGCTGCCGGACTTGCTCAATACCATGGCGATCTTCGAACCGTCCGGCGACACCGCCGCACTGGTGTTCAAACCGGAATACGCCGCAATCTTGCGCCGCTGGCCGGTCGTCAGGCTGTGATAAAAAATGTCCGGATTGTCCAGCGCATAGGACGTGTAATACAGCGCCAGCTTGCCCGGCACCCACGCGGGCTTGGCGACAATGGCGTTGTCCGTGGTGATGCGCTGGGCGTTGGCGCCGTCAAAGTCTGCGACGTAAATTTCCCCCGCGCCGTAGCCCGACGGCTGCGCCTTGTAGGCGATTTTCGTCTGGCCGATGCCTTTTTTGCCGGTGACCGCCAGCACGATGTCGTCCGCGAACGCGTGCGCCTGCCGCCGCAAACTCGCGCCGTTGTAGCTGCGGGAGAGCAGCACGCGCTTGGCAAACTTGTCCGTCAAACTGCCGGTGATGCCGCCCGCGTCGCTGCCGCTGACGAGATACTGCGCCGCGTCCGGCGCGACAAAGCTGAAACCCTGCACGGTCAGATCAAATTTCAAGACCTCCGCGCCCTCGCCGGTGAACCCGCTCAAGGAAATGGGAATGGGCTTCTGGCCGAAAGTATCAACCGGCCTGATAATTTTAATTTCGTCTTGGCCGCTCTGGGCATTCGCGAAATTTAGTGTGAACACCGCCAGAAAAACTGGCAGTCCGATTTTGAGTGAGGGTAAAAAATGTATTTTCATCCGAGCATCCGTTTGGCTTGAGGGTTGAAGTTGATGATGAACGTCCGTTCTTTTTCTTTCGCGCCGTCAGGAAACGGCGCGACGAAATTTACGCGGTCAAGTGCCCGCTGCACACTGGCATCCACGCGCTCGTCGCCAGATTTTTCGATGATGTGCGAGGAAATCACCGTGCCATCGCTACCGATAGTCACGCTGACTTTGGTGTTGGCATCGTCACCGGACATATCATCCGGCGGTGTCCATGCCCGATCATAAACGCTTTTGACGACGGACGCATAATTCGCATAAGATACACTGCCGGTGCCCGGCATTTCCACGGTCGTTGCAGAAGACGCGCCTACTTTTATGGCTTGTGCGGCTTTGCTAATTAAGTCGCGCCGACGCTTCGCTTCTTTCGCCGCCGCGCGCGCGTCGGCATCGCTTGTGTCTAGCGTAGTTTTCGGCGCGATGCGTGTGACCTGTTTCAAATCTACCTTGATGGGGTGTTCCTTCGGCTTGCTGACGGTCTCTTTCGGCGTCAAATCATCCGGCGGAAGCTTCGGTGTTTCCGGCGTGAAAAGTTTTTCCACGCGTTGCACCAAAGTCGGCGCGGGCGGCGTTGGCGGCGTGACCTCGGCTTTCGGCTGTGGCGGAGTTGGTGTCGGCTGCGGCTGCGGCGGGACAACCGGCGTTGGCGCCGGCGGCTGCGCGGCCTTGACGCCGCTGTTGAACGCCGCGTCAATCTCTGTGATTGGAATCACGTCGAGCAGTTGCGTCTCATCCGGCTTCGGATGGCTCACGAAAAATGCCGCGCCAAAAACCAGCGTCAACACCAGCAGCAGGTGAAAGCCCGCCGTGGCGATGAGACATTTTTTTTGCAGCCGGTTCATTTGGGCGTCGGGTCGGTGCGCAGCGAATAGCGCGTGATGCCGTTCTTCTGGCAGCCGTCCAGCACCTGCGCCACGAGGTCGTAACGGCAGCCCGCGTCGGCGCGGATGTAAACGACGGTGTTCTGGTTCGCGCGAAAATCCTGTGCGAGCTGGTAAACCAGTTGCGCCAGCGACATCCGCTTTTTGTCGAGCGCGTAGTAGCCGGTGTTGGAAATTTCAACGGTGCGAATGTCCGACTTGTCCAGTTTTGTCTCGGTCTGGCCGCCGTGCGGCAGTTTCAGGTCAATGCTTTTCTCCAGCAGCGGCGTGGTGATGACGAAGATGATGAGCAGCACAAACGCGAGGTCGAGCAGCGGCGTGATGTTGATGTCGCTCAACGTCACCAGCGAATTGCGTTGTGAAAAACGGCGCATGAGAAATTATTCGTCGGCCAGAAACTCCGTTTCAATCTTGGAGACAAACTCCTGCGCGAAGTTGTCCAGCTCGACGGTAAATGCACGCAGGTTGTGGACGAGCCAGTTGTAGCCGAACATCGAGGGAATCGCCACCAGCAGGCCGGCGACCGTCGTGACGAGCGCAGCGGAAACGCCCGGCGCCATCGCCGCCATCGTCGCGGAGCCCTGCTGCGCGATGCCGGCGAACGTGCTCATCACGCCCCAGACCGTGCCGAGCAAACCCATGAACGGCGCGCCACTCACCGCAATCGCCAGCAAAATCAGGCCAGATTCCAATTTCAAAGATTCCTTGGCGACGACGTTTTCGATGGCGCGCTTGATGTGCTCCATGTTTTTGAGGCTGATGTTTTGCTTGGCGCGTTCGCCGCTCGGCCCGCGCAGTCGGGCATCCAGCGCCACGCAGCCGGCCTGATACACGGCGTAAAGCGGGCAGCCGTCCACCTGTAATTTGCGGTCGAACATTTCCAGCACGACTTTCTGCGACGTGAATTCCTGGCCGAACAAGGCGTTTAATTTCCGCGCCCGCCGCATCTGGATGACTTTGGACATCATCACGAACCACGCGGCGATGGAAAACACGAAGAGCAGCGCGATGATGGCTTTCGCCTCGATCGTCGCGCGATCCCAGATGTAAAGGAGCTCGGTCTGGTTAGAGGCCGCTCCGATGAGTGTAAAAGATAACCCGCTCATAAATTCAAAACTTGGTGGTGAGGAACCGGTTTTTGGCCAAGTGGCGGCTGCGTGAGCATTTGTCCGCCAGCGCGGATTATCATTGCCGGCGGCGGAAATTGCAAAAACTTTTTGCGCGAAAAAAACGGATCGCGCTTTGCCCCGCCGCCAAAATCGCTTAAAAGAAGCCCATGTCGCAACCGCGCCGCCTCGCTTTGCTGCTCGCCGCCGCCACCTGCGCGCTGTTTCTGCCGGTGGCGTGGTCCGGCTTCATCGTGTATGACGACAGCCTCTACGTCACCGAACAGCCCATCGTGCAGGCGGGCGTGACGTGGGCGGGCGTGAAATGGGCGTTCACCACGATGGCCGCGAGCAACTGGCATCCGCTGACGTGGCTCTCGCACATGGTGGACTGTGGCATGTTCGGCCTCAACCCCGCCGGGCCGCACATCGTGAATGTCCTGATCCACGCGGCAAACGTGGCGCTGCTGTTCACACTGCTGCTGCGGCTGACGAATAAGCTGTGGCCGTCGGCGTTCATCGCCGCGCTGTTTGCGTGGCATCCGCTGCACGTCGAATCCGTGGCGTGGATTTCGGAACGCAAGGATGTGTTGAGCACATTTTTCGCGCTGCTGGCCATGCTGAATTACACGCGCTACGCCGAGGAATCCAAAACCCAGAATCCGGCCGCAAAAAAATATTTCGCGTGGAGCCTGGTGACTTTTGCGCTCGGCCTGCTGGCGAAACCGATGCTCGTCACGCTGCCATGCGCGCTGCTGCTGCTGGACTTCTGGCCGCTGCGGCGCATTAAAAATTTCAAATGGTCGCGGGCAAATTTCGCTGTGCTGCTGGAAAAATGGCCGTTCTTTTTCATCACCGCCGCTTCCTGCGCCATCACGTTTTTGGCCCAGTCGCAGCAGAGTGGCAGTGCCGTCGTCTCGTTGGAAACCGTCCCGCTACATTACCGGCTCAAGAGCGTGCCGCTGGCCTATGTCGAATACCTCTCCAAGACTTTCTGGCCGGCCAGGCTCGCCATATTTTACCCGTTGCCCGAAAAAATCCCCGCCAGCGCCGTCGCCCTGTCGGTCGCGCTGCTGGTTGTTATTTCACTCGTCGCGCTGCGATCCTATCGCACACGGCCATATCTGCTGACCGGCTGGCTGTGGTTTGTCGGGATGCTGGTGCCGGTCATCGGCCTCGTGCAGGTCGGTGGCGCCGCGCTGGCTGACCGCTACAGCTATCTGCCGGCCGTCGGCATTTTCATCGCCGTCACGTTTGCCGCGTGCGACGTTGCCGCGCGGTTCAAAATTCCCAGACCGGCGCTCGCGGGAATTGCCGTCTGCATCCTCGCCGCCTGCGCCATCACGACGGAAAACCAGCTTCGCCATTGGCGGAACAGCGTCACGCTTTTCCAGCACGCGCTCGCCGTGACCACGGACAACGACGTCGCCCGCGACAACCTCGGGGTCGCGCTGGAACAGCAGGGCCGGCTCGCCGAGGCCGCCGAACAATACCGCATCGCCGCGCGCCTCGAGCCCGACCGTTACCAGGGCCACCATAATCTCGCGAATGTGCTCGGCCGCCTCGGCCATCCGACGGAGGCGCTGGCCGAACATCGCGAGGCCGTGCGGCTCAGCCCGGACACGCAGTTCCTGCATCACGTCCTCGGGCTGGCGCTCGTCACCGCCGGCAAGGATGACGAGGCGCTGAAAGAATTTTCCGAGGCCGCGCGGCTGGATCCGCATTACGCCTGGCCGCACATCGAGATTGCAAAAATTTATCTCCGCCAAAACCACGATGCCGCCGCGCTCAACGAGCTGCGTGCCGCGCTGCGCATTGACGGGAACAACATTGACATCCTCACTTTCACCGCCCGGGTGCTGGCGGCGGCGGAAAATCCCGCCACGCGCAACGGGGCTAACGCTTTTGCGCTCGCCGCCAAGGCTAACCTGCTGACCAGCGGCAGCCGGCCACCCGTGCTGGACGCGCTGGGCATGGCCTGCGCCGAGCTGGGAAAATTTGACGACGCGCAGATGGCCGCGCAATCCGCGCTCGAAGTGTCCGCCGCGCTGAAGCTGACGGATGTGAAGCCAATCCAGCAGCGGTTGAAGCTTTACAAAAACCATCAGCCCTGGCGGGAATCCTTCGGTGCCACCAACGCGCCGGCGAAAAATTAAACGGCCAGCAGCGCGGCCAGCGTCTCTTTTATCCGGGGATTTTTCAGGACGTCATCCGGCAAAAAATTCTTGCCCAGCCACGGCAGCATGGAGATTTTTTTGGACGGGAAAAATTGCGCCAGCAGTTCTGCATTTGACTTCGCCGCCGCACCCGGCTTTGGCGGTGACATCAAAACCACTTTCGCTTTTGCGCGGAGAATTTTCGGCAGCGCTTCGAGCGTCAGCAAAATATGGTTCACCGCGCCGAGCCGGTTTTGCGCGACAATGATTGGTGTTGCGCGCAAGCCGACAATCAAATCCCGCGAATCAAAATTATCACCGAGCGGACTCAACAGGCCGCCCGCGCCCTCCACCAGCGTCACGTCAAATTTTTCCCGCAATGCGCGCAGGTGCGCAAGGACGACGGCGAGTTTCACCGGTTTGTTTTCCAGTTTGGCGGCGAGCGCCGGCGCGATGGCCGCGCGGAAATGCCATGGGTTGATTTCATCCAGCGTCAACGCGCCCTCCAGCGCGGCGCAAAGCGCCACTGCATCGTCGCGCCCGCCGGAGCAAACCGGCTTGAACGCTGCGACTTTCCCGCCGCGTGCGCGCAGAAGTTGCGCCAGCAGCGCGGTCAAAATGGTTTTGCCGACGCCGGTGTCCGTGCCGGTGATGAAGAAAGTTGGCTTCACTTCGCCGACATGAAAGCGGAATCATCCATTTTACGCCACCAAAACAATTTGCCATTGGGCCGCCGGTTATTTATGCTGCGCGGCTCGTTTAACCTATAATTTACTGTGAACGTATCTGTTGAAAATTTGGCCCCGTGCAAAAAGCTCGTGCGGGTGGAACTCGACGCAACCGCCGTGGACACCGCGTTTGACGCCGTCACGAAGGATTACCAGAAGCAGGCCGCGCTGCCGGGCTTCCGGCCGGGCAAGGCGCCGCTGCCGATGGTCGTGAAAAAATACGACGCGGAAATCAAGGACGAGGCCAAGCGCAAGCTCATCGGCGACGCCTACCGTAAGGCGATTGACGAGCAGAAGCTTCAAGTCGTCGGCTATCCCGACATCGAGGAAGTCCAGTTTGGTCGCGGGCAGAGTTTGCAGTTCACCGCGACGATTGAAACTGCGCCGGATTTTCAACTGCCGGAATACAAAGGCCTGCCCGCCACGCTGGAAACCAAGTCTGTGACCGACGCCGACGTGGAACGCGCGCTGGATCTGCTGCGCGGCCAGCACGCGAATTACAATACCGTCGCCCGCCCGCTCGCCAGCGGCGACATCGCGGTGGTCAACTACACTGGCACCTGCGAAGGAAAAATCATCACCGAGCTCGCGCCGACGGCGAAGGGCTTGACCGAGCAGAAAAATTTCTGGGTGGAAACGACCGAGGGAAAATTCATTCCCGGTTTTGCCGAGCAGCTCATCGGCGCGAACGCCGGCGACAAACGCACGGTGAATGTTGATTTTCCGGCGGATTTCGTCACCAAGGAATTGCAGGGCAAGAAGGGCGTTTACGAAGTCGAACTCGTCGAGGTGAAGGAAAAATCTTTACCCACGCTCGACGACGAGCTGGCGAAAAAATTCGGCGCGGAAAATCTGGAGGCGCTCAAGGTCGGCGTCCGCGCGGATTTGGAAAACGAGCTGAAATACTCGCGCTCAAAAAATCTTCGCGGCCAGCTTGTCCGCGCCTTGCTGGGCAAGGTGAATTTTGATTTGCCGGAATCGGCGGTCGCCAACGAGACGCGCAATGTGGTCTATGATCTCGTCCGCCAAAACACGCAGCGCGGCATCGCGCGCGAGCTGATCGAAAGCCAGAAGGACGAGATTTATGCGATGGCGGCGGGCAACGCCAAGGAGCGCGTGAAGCTGGCGTTTGTTGTCGGGCGCATCGCCGAGCAGGAAAAAATCCAAGCCTCACAGGAGGACGTCATCAAGCGCGCGCAGCAGCTGGCGATGATGTATCAGACGCCGTTCGAGCAGTTCATCAAGGATTTGCAGAAGCGGAACGGCGTGAACGAACTTTACGAGCAGGTGCTGCACGAGAAAGTGCTGGAGCTTCTCGAAAAGAACGCCATCATCACGGAGTCCGCCCCGGCCAAGTAACCTTTCGGTTACTTTTTGGCGGGCGGCGGCGTCTGGTTTGCCAATGAAAAACATCGGTGCCATCTTGATTCTGGCCGCAGGGCTGGGAGGGCTGTCCGCGCAGACGAACAATCCGGCGGCGCGCCCGCTGTCGCTGCAGGACTGCTTCGCGGAGGCGCTCAAGCACAATCTCGACGTGCAGATCGAGCAGACCGCGCCGGAAATTTCGCTCTACAATTTGCAGGGCGCCTACAGCGGCTACGACCCGCTCTTCAGCTTTTCCGGCCAGCATTTATACAACGATTCGGGTGCGTCATTTCAAAACGGCCAGCATGTCGCCGGTTCGGATTACAACGAACAGCTTTACAATTCGGGGTTTTCCGGCGGCACGCCGTGGGGCATGACCTATGATCTGGCCGGCAATGTCTCGCGAACCACCGGCAGGAATTCCGTGAGCAATGTTTTCCTCCCATTTCAAAATTCGGACGGCCAGGTCGGCGCGCTGACGCTGACCCAGCCGCTGCTGAAAAATTTCTGGATTGATAGCACCCGTTTGACCATCCGCATCAACAAAAACCGGCTGCAATATTCCGAGCAGGGCTTGCGCGGACAGATCATCACGACCGTGACCGCCGTGGAGAACGCCTATTACGAGCTCATCTTCGCCCGCGAAAACGTGAAGGTGGAACAGGAGGCACTGGTGCTGGCGCAGACCCAGCTCGATGATGACAAGCGGCGGATGGCCGTCGGGACGGTCGCCGAGCGCGGCGGGACGATTGAGCAGGACGAGGCGCAGGTGGCGTTGAGCCAAGCCAATCTGATTGCGGCGCAAAACACTTTGTCCGTGGATGAGAATGCCTTGAAAAACCTGCTCACGGACAATTATCCCCAATGGCATGACGTGGAAATCGAGCCGACCGTGGCGCTGACGGCGGAGCGGCAATTTTTTGACGTGCAGGACAGTTGGAGCAAGGGCATGACCGACCGCCCGGATCTGGTGCAGGCGCGCCTGAACGTCGAGCAGCAGGGCATCCAGTTGAAATTTTACCGTAACCAGCTTTTCCCCGAGGTGGATCTGATTGGCAGCTACGGCTACAACGGCAGCGGCCAGGATTTCAGCGACACATTCAGCCAGTTTTCCGCCGCTGACCGCCCATTTTACAGCTATGGCGCGCAGCTTTCCATGCCCTTGAGCAACGTCGGTCCGCGCAACCAGATTAAATCCGGCAAGGCGATGGAAAAACAACTGCTGCTCCAGTTAAAACAGCTTGAGCAAAATGTCATGGTGCAGATTGACAACGCCGTCAAGGCCGCCGAGTCCGCGTGGGAAAGCGCCGACGCCACCCGGCAGCAGCGCATCTACGCCGAGGCCGCGCTCAAGGCCGAACAGGGGAAATATGCCGTCGGCAAAAGCACCACCTTCATCGTGCTGCAACTGCAGACCGCGTTGACCACGGCGCGCTCGCAGGAAATCCGCGCGCTCGCCAACTACAACCAGGCGCTTGCCAGCCTCGCCGCCGCCGAGGGCAGCTCGCTCCAGCGCGACAACCTGGCCATCGAGGCGAAGTGAGCGCATGGCGGACGGCGAAAAAAAATTCCGCATCGGCTCCGTGCCGTATCTCAACGCCGCGCCGCTCACGCGCGACATTGATGGCGAACTGATTTTTGCAACGCCCTCCAAGCTCGCCGAAATGCTCCGGCGCGACGAACTCGATGCCGCGCTGGTCAGCATCACCGAGGTTTTGCTCAATGACCGCTACGACATCCTCGACGGCGTGGCCATCGGCTCGCTGGGCGAGGTCTACAGCGTCATTCTTGCGCACAAAAAACCGCTGTCCGAAGCGAAAGAGATTTTCTGCGACACCGCCTCGCTCACCAGCGTGAACCTGTTGAAAGTTTTGCTCGCGGAGAAAAACTTGTTCCCGCAATTCTCGCCGCTGGAAAATTACGCGGCGGCGAAGGAAAAAGATTTCGTCCTGCTCATCGGTGACCCGGCGATTGAATTTCAGCGCTCGCCGCACGCCCACGAGATTTTCGACCTCGGCCTTGCGTGGTCGGAGATGACGAACCTGCCCTTTGTTTATGCGGTCTGGGCGCTGCGGCGCGGAATTGAAAACCAGGAGCTGCGCCGCGAACTGCGGCAGGCCAAGCGCTTCGGCATGGAGACGCTTGACCACATCATCGAGACGCGCGCGGAGTTTGACGAGGATTTCCGGCGCGACTATTTCGAGTGGCACATCCAATTCCATCTCGGCGAGGACGAGAAGCGTGCCATCGCCAAATTCTGCGAACTGCTCCGCAAGCATGGCCTCGGCCCGGTGTTCGCGCCGAAGTTTGTGAATTAAAACTTCGTCAACTTTTCCAGCTCCTTCACGCGCTTCTCGATGTCCGCGCGTTTGGCTTTCGTGGTGGCGTTCAGGCCGAAGCCTTCGCAGCAAAACGACGCGGTGACGCTGCCATAGACCATCGCGCGGCGGATGTTCGCATCAATTGAGCCTTTGGCGGTGGCGAGATAGCCCATCATGCCGCCGACGAAGGAATCGCCCGCGCCGGTCGGATCTTCGACGGTGTGCAACGGATACGCGGGGCAGATGAAAATTCCTTTTGGGCCGGAGAGAACCGAGCCGTGCGAACCTTTTTTGATGATGACGTATTTCGGGCCGAGCTTGTGGATTTTTTTGAGCGCCACGAATAGGTTGTCTTCCTTCGTCAGCAGTTCCGCCTCGCTGTCGTTCAGCACGAAGCCGTCCACGCGCTTGAGCAGTTTCAACAAATCGGCGAGCGCGATGTTCAGCCACAAGTCCATCGAGTCGGCCACGACGAACTTCGGCTTCTTCATCTGGTCAAGGACACAGAGCTGCAAGTTGGGCGCGATGTTGCCGAGCAGCACGAACGCGGAATTCTGATACGCGGCGGGCAGCTTTGGCTGAAAGGTTTCGATGACGCCGAGTTCCGTCGCGAGCGTGCGGCGGTTGTTCATGTTCACTTCGTATTCGCCCGACCAGTGAAAGGTTTTGCCGGGCAAAATCTGCAAGCCCGCGAGGTCAATCTTGTGTTTGCGATAAAGCTTGATGTATTTCTTCGGAAAATCTTCGCCCACGCCGCCGACGAGTTTCACCGGCGAAAAAAAACTCGCCGCGACCGCCGCGTGGCTGGCCGAACCGCCCAGCAGGCGCGGATTTTCCTTGGTGGGGGTTTTGATGGAGTCGAGTGCGGTGGTGCCGACGATGAGAACGCTCATGTTAATTTAATTTTTAAGTTTTTTGTCCTGAATTGTCAGTTGCTGCTGCGTTGGATCAATTCGATTTCGTAGCCTTCGGGCGCATCAATGAAGGCGAACGTCGTGCCGCTGGAACTGGTGGTCGGGCCGTCGGAGTATTTCAGGCCATGCGCGGCGAGGTGCTTTTCAAATTCGGCCAGGCTGTCCACCTCGAAAGCGAGATGCGTCAAATCCGGCTGCACCTGCACGGAACCGCCGGCGGGGAAAAAAGTGATTTCAACCAGCTCCTCGCTGCCGGGCGTTTTCAAAAAAACCAGCTCCGACCCGCGCGGCGACTTGTGGCGCCGGACTTCTTCGAGGCCGAGAACCTCGCGGTAAAATTTCACCGTGCGCTCCAGATCGTTCACGCGATAGCGCGTGTGCAGCAGTTTGGTCACTTTGCTCATGGGCGGAATTTAGCGAGATTTTCGGCGGGCGCAATTTTTCATTTCCCGCCACGTCATTCTGCGGCATGATGCTTGCATGGGCAAACGACGAGAAGCGCGCGAACGCGCGGTGCAATTCCTGTTTCAGCACGACCTGAACCCGCCGGACAACCTCGAACTCGAGCTGGCGACGTTCTGGAACTCCCAGCGCGCCGCCGCCATCGAGGACGAAAAATCCGGCCACGCCAAGTGGGGCGAAGTCACCGAACTGCCGCCGCCCACGGCCGAGGAGGCGGAGCTGCGCCTGTTCGCCGAACCGCTCATCCGCGGCACGCTGGAACACCGCGACGCGATTGACGAAAAAATTCGGAGCCACGCGAAGAACTGGGATTTCCACCGCATCGCCGCCGTGGACCGCAACATCATGCGGCTCGCGATTTACGAAATGTTGCACCGGCAGGACATTCCGCCCGTCGTCAGCATCAACGAGGCGGTGGACATCGCGAAGAAATTTTCCACCGAGGACAGCGGCAAGTTCGTCAACGGCATCCTCGACAAGATTCGCGGCGAGATTCTCCGGCCGGCGCGCAACACGAAATGAAATTCGCCGACCTCCACCTGCACACGCAGTTTTCCGACGGCACGTTCACGCCGGAGGAGCTGGTCTTGCGCGCGCAGAACGCCGGCCTCGCGTGCATCGCGCTGACCGACCACGACACCGTCGAAGGTTGCGCCCGCGCGGCAGCGGCGTGCGCGGACGTGAAGATGGAATTCATTTCCGGCGCGGAATTGACGGCGGAACACGAGGACACGGAGGTTCACATCCTCGGCTATTTTCTCGACACGCAAAACCGGGTGCTGCTCGACCGTATTGGCAAGTTTCAGGCCGTGCGGCAGAACCGCATCCGCGAAATGTGCGCCGCGCTGAACCAGCTCGGCATTCCGCTGAAGGCCGAAGCGGTGTTTGCGCTGGCCAATTGCAAATCGCCCGGACGCCCGCACGTGGCGCGCGCGCTGGTGAAGGAAAAGCTCATCGGTAACCTCGACGAGGCGTTTGAAAAATATCTCAAGAAAGGCCGCCCCGCGTGGGTGCCGAAAACGAAAATGTCCGCGCTCGAAGGCGTCGAACTGATCCATCAGGCCGGCGGACTGGCGGTCATGGCGCATCCAGGTTTAAATCGCACCGACGACATCATTCCCGGCCTCGTGAAAGCCGGTCTGGACGGCATCGAATGTTTTCACACGAAACATTCCACCGTGATGGCCGAACGCTATCTGGAAATTGCCGAGAAATATGATCTGCTCGTCACCGGCGGTTCCGACTGCCACGGCTTCAGCAAAAAGCAGCCGCTCATCGGCACCGTCAAGCTGCCTTACGAACACGTTGAAAAATTGAAAGCCGCGAAAACAGTTGCCGACGAGAAACACCGGGCGGTCGCCGCAAAATAATTTCTTCATTCTGCATTCTTAATTCTGCCTTTAGCCATGGGACTCTTCGCCAAATTTAAAGCTGGCCTCGCCAAGACGCACGCCAAGCTCACGCACGAACTCAAGCGCATCGTCACGCGTTCACCCAAGCTCACCGCCGAGTCGCTCGAGGAGATCGAGCACGCCCTCATCGCCGCCGACCTTGGCATGGCCATGACTACGCAGATTGTCGCGGCGGTAAAGCTGGGCTACGAAACCCAGGGCACGGCGGGACTCGACTACCTCGCCATCGCGCGCGCGGAGATTGAAAAAAGTCTTTCCGCGAACAATCCTAAAATAAAAGAAATGCCCGGCCGCACCTGCGTCGTCTCCATCGTCGGCGTCAACGGCACGGGCAAGACCACCACCAGCGCCAAGCTCGCGCATTATTTTCAGGCGCAGAAAAAATCCGTGCTGCTGGCCGCGTGCGACACGTTTCGCGCGGCGGCCATTGAGCAGATTAAATTGTGGGGCAAGCGCCTCAACGTCGAGGTCATCGCCAGCGGCTACGGCGCGGACGCGGCGTCCGTGGCGCACGACGCCGTCACCGCCGCGCAGGCGCGCAAGGCGGATTACCTGTTCATTGACACCGCCGGCCGCCTGCATACGAAGCATAATCTGATGCAGGAATTGCAGAAGCTGCATCGCGTCATCGGCAAGCAGCTCGCGGGTGCGCCGCATGAAGTGCTGCTGGTGCTGGACGGCAGCACCGGCATGAACGCGCTGAACCAGGCGCGCGAATTTCACAAGGCCGTGCCGCTGACCGGCCTGATCGTGACCAAGCTGGACGGCACGAGCAAGGGCGGCATGGTGGTGGCGATCCAGAAAGAACTCGGCCTGCCCATCAAGTTCATCGGTCTCGGCGAGCAGCCGGACGACTTGCAGCCCTTTGACGCCAAACAATTCGCGCAGGCGCTGTTTGAGGAATAACCTTTTATCGTGCACAATTCGGGAAAACAAAAAGTAAACGTATGAAACGCATTGAAGCCGTCATCCGGCCCCACAAACAAGGTTACGTGCTGTCGGCCTTGGCGAAACTGGGCATCACCAATGTGACCGTCACCAAAACGCTGGGGAACTGCGATCCGCCCAACTATTCCCAGATTTACGATCCGGCCAGCGTGGATCCGGTCAGCGGCACCGGCTTGGTGCCCAAACGGCTGCTCCTCCTGTTCGTCGAGGACGACCAGGTGCCGCCCGTGCTTAAATTGATCCAATCCCTCGCGCTCACCGGCCGGCCGGGCGACGGCGTCATCGCCGTCTCGCCACTGGATCAGGTCTTGCGCGTCCGGCCCAAAGAGAAAATTTAATCCGCGCCCTGCCCCGGCGTGCCGGCGGCCGCTTTCGTCTTTTCTTTCATCGGCCAGCAATTAGGCTTTCGGCATGAGTCATCTGTCACGCGCCATCGAAGATTCCATCGTCACGCTGCGCGGTTTGTCCGCGCTGGAGGAGCCGCTGAACCGCGCGGCGCAGCTCGTTTTGCGCAGCCTGACCTCCGGTAAAAAACTTTTGGTCTGCGGCAATGGCGGCAGCGCGTCGGACGCCACGCATCTAGCCACGGAATTTCTCTGCCGCTTCATGGGCGACCGCCGGCCGTATCCCGCCATCTCGCTCACGGCCAACGGTGAGTTCATGACCGCCGTGTGCAACGACTATCACGCCGACGAAATTTTTGCGCGCCAAGTCTGGGGTCTCGCGGTGCCGGGCGACGTGCTCATCGGCATCACGACCAGCGGCAAATCCAAAAACATCCTCCGCGCGCTGGAAGAGGCCAAGCGCAAAGGCGTCGAGAGCATCGCCATCCTCGGCCGCGACGGCGGTTTCACGAAGGGCGTGGCGACGGTTGACCTGATTGTGCCCGGCACGGTGACGGCGCGGATTCAGGAGGCGCAAAAAGTCCTGTTCCACGCGCTCTGCGAAATGGTCGAGGAGAAACTGCCGAAGCAGTAATCAGAAGTAGTCTGGTTCGTTGCCGGCCTGCCACTTGATGTTGCAGCCGATGCTGGCGACTTGAAATTCCGAAGTTGATTTTCCCGCGAGCACGGCGTCGAGGGCGGCACGCAGATCTTTGCCCGTGACCGGAATGCCGTTGCCTGGACGGCTCGCATCAAACTGACCGCGATAAACGAGGCGGCGGCCGCGATCAAAAAGAAAAATGTCCGGCGTGCAGGCGGCACGATAGCTTTTGGCCACGGCCTGCGTCTCGTCGTAAAGATACGGGAAAGTGTAGCCGGCGGCTTTTACTTCATCCTTCATCCTGGCCGGGCTGTCGGCGGGATAATTCTTCGCGTCGTTCGAGTTGATGCCGACAATGCCGACACCGCGCGGCGCGTAGTCACGCGCAAGCTGCGCCAGCCCGGCGCGGATGTGGATGACGTAAGGACAATGGTTGCACATGAAAATCACGGCGAGCGCGGCCTTGTCCTTGAAGTTGGCGAGCGAAACGGTTTTGCCATCGGTGTCCGGCAGTTGGAAATGCGGCGCGGTCGTGCCGAGCGGCAGCATGGTGGAGGGTGTCAGAGCCATGACAAAACTATTAAGCCCAAAGCCAAAAAGTTCAACGCCAAAAGATTTTCGATTGATGATTTGCAATGGGCGCGGCGGCGTGGAATGTGAAAAAGCTCGTAAATCGTAAATTGTAAATCGTAAATTAGGGCAGATGGCCAAGAACATAGTTTATTTCGATTTGGAAACGCAGAAGTCCGCCGACGAGGTGGGCGGCTGGGGCAACATCTCCAAGATGGGCATGAGCATCGGCGTGACCTACAGCACAGCGCGCGGCGAATATAAAATCTACGGCGAGCCGCAGGTGAATGATTTGATCGCCGAGCTGCAACGCGCCGACCTCATCGTCGGCTTCAATAATCTGCGTTTTGATTACGAAGTGCTGCACGGCTATTCGGCGCTCGACCTGACGCAGCTTCCGACGCTCGACATGCTCGTGGTCTTGAACGAAAAGCTCGGCCACCGGCTCTCGCTCGATTCCATCGCGACAGCGACGTTCGGCGTGGAAAAAACGGCGGAAGGTTTGCAAGCCATCGAATGGTTCAAGCAGGGCAAGCTCGCGGAGATTGCGGAATACTGTTGCTACGACGTGAAAATTACCAAGCTCGTCCACGAATACGGCGCGCACCACCGGCAGCTTCATTACCACAACCGGTTCGGCAAAAAGCTGACGGTGCCGGTGAACTGGTGACGGCGTTTTAGTTTTCCGCCTTTAATTTCAAAACGGCTTCGCGCAACTGCACCGCCAGTTCCTTGCGGTCGTCGGTCGTGGAGCTGAATTTTCCAAACCGCAACGTGGCGTGAACCTGCCGTTTGCCAAGCAGGTTTAGCAGATGCGGAAAAAATGTGAGGCCGCCCCAATAGCAAACTTCCGTTTTGGGATCGCCGTCGTCCAATTCGTAGCGCAGGCACGCGATGGAAATTTCGTAGCCGCCGCGTAAAGCCGGCGCCAGCAAGGAGGCGCGGAAAGGCAAAACCGTCTCGCCATTGGAACTCGTGCCTTCGGGGAAAACCACCACCAGCAGGCCAGCAGCCAGCGCCGTTTCGATTTCGCGGTTGACCGCGCCGACTTGCAGGCGCCGTTCGCGCTGGATGAAAATGGTCCCGCCCAATTTCGCCAGCCAGCCAAACAGCGGCCACCCGCGCACATCCGCCCGGGAAACAAAGACCGCCGGCGCGACGGAGCAAATCAGCAGAATGTCGAAATAGCCCAAATGATTGGAAATTAGCAGCCCGCTTTTCGGAACCGGCCCCAAGACATCCGGCCGGCACCTTAATAGTTTCAGTTGCCGCCGCGCGGCGCGCTGCATCCACGCGGCGCGGGCGGCGGGCAGGTTGGCGGGCGCATTCAGGACGACGTCGAAAAAGTAGTCGAAGATCGCACCGGCGATTTCAATGGCAATCCAGCCAAGTCGTCCAGCCGTGCGAAAGTTCATGCGTGGATTTCAAACGCGAAACGGCGCCGGGTCAATCGGGAAATTGTCCGGAGCGGCGTTCAAGCTATCTTTTGCGGCGCGCGGACAAAAACTTTTCAACATATTTGCCAAGCAAATCCGCCTCCAGATTTACCGCATCACCAACTTTTCTTTCGCGCAAAACTGTCACCTCAAACGTATGCGGGATGATCCAGATGCGGAAACTTTTTTTCTGCACGGCGGCAACCGTCAGGCTGATGCCGTCCACCGCCACCGAGCCTTTGAAAACCAGATAGCGCATCACGTCCGGCGGCGCGGCAATGTCCAGAACATGGTCTTTGCCGGCGCGTTCCCACTTGATGATTTTGCCGAGGCCGTCCACATGGCCGGTCACGAAATGCCCGCCCAACTCGCCGTTCGCGCGCAGCGAGCGTTCGAGGTTCACGAGCGAGCCGACTTTTGAAAACTGGAAATTGGTGCGCTGCCAGCTTTCCTGCAACAGGTCGAACTGGATCAATTTGGCTTTGCCACGCGCATAAATTTTCACCGCCGTCAGGCAGCACCCGTTGACGGCCACGCTGTCGCCGACTTTTACACCACGCCCGCAAACAGTGGCGCGCACGGTCAACTCGATGGACTTTTTGGTCGGCGTGATTTTTTCGATGACGCCCGCCTCTTCAACAATACCGGTGAACATAATGGAAATCTATGGGGCGGGCGGCGTTCCGTCGAGCCGTGTTTTGCCAATCCACACACCGGCATTGTCATCAATCCACGCGCGCCGTCAGTAGCAAATCTTCGCCCAGCCTGCGCCATTCGACTTCGCGAAGCCGGACAGCCTCGCTTAATTTTTCCGCACCATCGCCGGCGACGCCCTTGCGGGCATTGCGTCCGCCCAAAATTTTTGGCGCATAAAAGAACGCCACGCGTTGTGCCAAGCCGCCGAGCAGGAACGAAGCGTTCACCTCACCGCCGCCTTCCACCAAGAGACTGGTGACGTTTTCCGCACCCAGTTTTTTCAGCAGCCAGCGCAGGTCAATTGCGGGTTGCGGCTGGCGGCTGGCGGGTTGTTTCAACGGCGCGACGATGACGTTCGTTTTTTTTGCCAGCGCCGCCACGCGGTTTTTTGGTGCGGCTTTGCTCACGACAATGGTTGTCAGCGCTGCCAATTCGTCGTTCACCACTTTTGCCGTCAGCGGCGTCCGCGCCCGCGAATCCAGCACGATCCGGCGAAGCTGTCTTCGGCTTTGGACTTTGGACTTTTGATTTGGGACGGGCCGAGCCGTAAGTCCCGGATCGTCCGCCAAAATTGTGTTGATGCCGACGAGAATGGCGTCGGAGCCGAGGCGCAGCTTCATGCCGTGGGCGCGGGATTTTTCGCCGGTGATCCATTTGGATTCGCCGCTGGCGATGGCGATTTTGCCATCCAGCGTCATTGCGGCCTTCACGGTGACAAAAGGCGTGCGGTGGACAATCCAATGGTTGAAGACCTCGTTCAACCTCGCGCATTCCTCGCCCAAAACTCCGTGAACAACTTTGATTCCCGCACGTCGCAATATCTTAAAACCTTTGCCCGCGTGTTTTGGATTTGGATCGGTGTCACCGATGACAACGGTTTTTATTCCCGCAGTCATAATGGCGTCGGTGCAAGGCGGCGTGCGGCCGTGAGTGCAGCATGGTTCCAGCGTGACGTAAAGTGTCGCGCCGCGCGGGGAATGGTCGCGTTTCTGCGCGTCGCGGAGCGCCTCGATTTCCGCGTGCGGTTCGCCCGCGCGCCGGTGCCAGCCGCGCCCGATGATTTTTCCGCCTTTCACCAAAACCGCGCCGACCATCGGGTTCGGCGAAGTTGTGCCATAGCCGCGCTGCGCCAAGCGCAAGGCGAGGCGCATGAAGACGGCATCATTCATCGGTTGCGCCCGGACATTTCAAAGTTTTCCCTTGGTGCTGGGCAACTGGCCGGCGATGCGCGAATCGTGCTGGCGCGCGGCGTCCACCGCCCGCGCAAACGCTTTGAACAGCGCTTCGACGATGTGGTGCGGCTCGTCGCCGTAAAGCAGTTCCAGATGCAAATTGCACCGCGCCTCGTTGGCGAAGCCCTGGAAAAATTCCCGAGCGAGGCCGAAACGGAACGCACTGGAGGCATCTTGTTTTTTCTCCGCTTCGGAAATTTTCTTCAGGCCGAACTGGTTCAGTCCGCGCCAGACGAGAAATGGTCGGCCGCTGAAATCCACTACGCAGCGGGCGAGGCATTCATCCATCGGCACATAGGCCTCGCCGGTGAAGGGATTTTTGGGATGAAAGCCGTGGCCGTAGCGGCGGATGCCACGTTTGTCGCCGAGCGCGGCGGCGACGGCCTGGCCAAGCGCGATGCCGCAATCTTCGACGGTGTGGTGCGCGTCCACTTCCAGGTCGCCGTGGCAGTGCAGCTCCAAATCTACCGTCGCGTGTTTGGCGAACAGCGTGAGCATATGGTCAAAAAAGGGAATGCCCGTTTTGATTTTCGCCTTCCCTTTGCCGTCAAGGTTGAGGCGGAGAGAAATCTGCGTTTCCAACGTGTGGCGTTTGATTTTGGCCGTGCGCGCTTTCATCGTGGAAATTAAAGCAGAGCGGCGGCGGAAAGACCAAGCGGAATTGCGCGGTCAATAGAGTTTCGCCGGCGCAACGGGGATGAGCGCGCGCAGTTTTTTCTGGACGGCGTCAATGTGCGCCTGCAGGGCTTCCGGCGCGGCCGAAACTTTTTGCGCAGCCTGATACCAGTTCAGGGCGTCCGGCAGGTTGCCTGCGTCCTCTTCCAGCTTGGCGAGGTGCGTGGTGATCTGCTCGAAGATGAGCCGGTTGTCCTTTTGCGAATCGGGATCGAGCTTGAGCCACTTGCGGATGGCGAGATTCCAGACGTTCCGTGCCCGGTCGGTATCGTGATAGCTTTCGTCGTAAAGCCGGCCCAGCTCGAACAGGATGTCGTAGCTGTCGGGGCAGTTGCGGAGACCCTCGTGCAAGACGGCCTCGGCCTCGGCAACCCGATGCATCCGGATCCGCAGCCAGAACGCGGTGACGGTGTAGGTCTGGACATTGTCAGGATCGAGGTCGGCGGAGAGTTTCAGCCACGGCAGGATTTCACGGACATTGTCGCTGCCGCCCAGATCATCGTCCGCACCGCCTTCGTCCAAGTGCGTGTGGCGGTCGGGGAAAAAATGCCGGCCAAAGGCGTCAATCCAGTCGCGCGTCGGGCCGAGGAAGCCGTGTTCATCGCCGTGGTTCTTGCTGTTGACCGCGCCGGTGTCCTCGGCCATGTGCGCCGTTTGGAAGGCGGCGTTGTCATCGAACATGGTCGGATAATACCCGCTGTGATAATAGGCGTCGGCCTTGACGTAAAATGACTGCGCAAACATCCGGCGGCTGTCGCCGAGGACGACGTTGAAGATATCGCCGGACGCGCGGCTGCCGCGCCAGGCCTCGAACTGCGGCTGCAAATGGGCGGCCAGGCCGAAGCAGGAAACCAGCAGCGCCACCAACAGCAAAAGAATTGTGCGCGGCGAATTCATTTTTCAGTTCACGGCCTTGCGGCGGAAAACCAAACACGCGCCGGCGAGAAAAACCGCCATGTAGCCGAGCGCGTAAAGCAGGGCGAGCGAAAAATAAAGCCACGGAATCAATGGCCAGTTGTGGATGACGAGATCGCGCACGTCGAAAAGTTCCAAATGCGGGATCACGAAATAGATTGAATAAACCACGGTGCGCAGCGGTTCGCGCAGCGTGAGCGCGACCTGATCGAGATGCCGGCCGACAAACAAGATGCCGACGATAATGACGAAGCAGATGGTGTTGTTGGACGAGGGCGCGGCGAACACGAGCGAGCCCAGCAGCACCATCGCCACGACGATGCCAAGCATGAACCAGTGCAGCGTGGCGGCCTGGAAATAATCGAGCAGCGGCCACTGATGCTCGCGGGTGGCCGCGAGCGCGCCGAAGAAAACATAGAAGCAGAGCAGCGCCAGCCCGCAGGCAAGCCAGCAGCCGAGGAATTTTCCGAAGAGGAGTTGCGGCCGCGTCAGCGGCTTGGCGAGCAGCGGCAGCAGGGTGCGGTTTTCGCGTTCCGCCGGGATCTGCCGCGCGGTGGTGGTGACAGCGATGACGAGCGAACAAATCCAGATCAGCAGCAGGCAGATTTCCTTGAGGTAACGGACGATTTTGGCGTCGTTGAAAATGTTGACCGACGCCATGACGAGGCAGATCAAAATAGTCACGATAAAGAGGACGTAAAAATCCTTGCGGCGATACAGCTCCTTGATGACGATGCCGGCAACGGCAAAAATGTTCTTCATGGCGTGGGTGGCGTTTGGAAACCGATGATTTCGAGGAAGGCTTTTTCCAGGCTCGTATGCCGGCCGATGATTTCATGAACGCCGCCGATGGCCTTGAGTTCGCCCTGATGAATAATGGCGACACGGTCGCAAATGGTCTCGACCTCGCCAAGCTCGTGCGAGGAGAAGAAAACGGTTTTGCCCTCGTCCTTCAGGCGCTGAATAATTTCGCGGACCTTCATGCGGCCCAATGGATCCAGGCCGCTCGTGGGTTCGTCGAGGATGAGCAGGTCGGGATCGTTGATGAGCGCCTGCGCGAGGCCGACGCGCTGCTGCATACCTTTGGAATACGATTTAATCGAGCGTTTGCGCGCGTGTTCCAATTCGACCAGCTTCAACAACCGGTCAATCCGCTTGTCCGCCTCGCCGCGCGCGAGCCCAAAAATTTTCGCGTAAAACCGGAGCAGCTCCTCGGCGGTGAGAAATTTGTAGTAGTAGGTCAACTCCGGCAGGTAGCCGATGCGCTGGCGCGCGATGGGCTGGCGGACATCAATGCCAAACAGGCTGGCCTCACCGCTGGTGGGCGGCACGAAGCCGAGCAGGACGTTCATCGTGGTGGTCTTGCCGGCGCCGTTGGGGCCGAGGAAGCCGAAGACTTCGCCGGCGCGGACTTCGAGGTCGAGGCCGTTCAATGCGACCTTGGTGGCCTGACGCATTTCGCGGCTGCGAAATTCGACGCGCAGTTTCTGGGTTTTAAGAATGACACTCATGAATCACGCGTAACACTTTTGCTTCCGGCAAAAATTAACATTCAACCGCGTTGACGATAAAAAACGCCCGGTTTGACCGCAACAAAATTCACGGCTGACGGAAGGATTCACGCCACGGCCGGTGCTTTTGGTAAAGCTCCAGCCGCTGCCGCATGGTGGCGGCGTCTTCGTTCTGGCCGCCGGCGCGGGCGAGCTCCACGGCCTGCTGTTCAGCTTGCGCGGCCTCGTCAAAGCGCCCAGCCTCGGCCAGCGCCATGGCCAGCGTGTCCAGCACGACGGGCTGGGCGGCACCGGCCAGCGCGGCGGCCCTGGCCGCATAGGTCAGCGCCAGCGCGCCGTCGCGGACCTGCGAATTTTCATCCGCCGCCAGCACGCGGGCGGCGTAAATTAAAAATTGAAAATTGTCGGGGTCAATTTGCAGGGCCTCGTTCAAATTTTTCACCGCTTCGAAATCGCGGTCTTGCCGGAGCAGCAGCCGGCCTTTCTGAAAATAGGCCGGCGCATAGCTGGGATTGAGTTGCAGCGCCTCGTCAAAGTGGCGCACCGCCTCGTCCGCGCGCCCCAGCTCGGCCAAAATAATTCCCACGCTGTTGTGTTGCGCCGGCGATTGGGGATTCAATTGCAGGGCCGCCTGGCAATATTCCAACGCGGCGGCGGGCCTGCCTTGATCGCTCAAGATGCGGCCAATGTTGTTGTAGGCTTCTTCGCGAGCCGGAGCCAGCCGCAGCACTTCATGATATTCAGCCAAAGCTTCGGCTTGACGGTTTTGCTCTTGAAAAGCTTCGCCCAAATTCAGATGCGCGAGGGCATTGTCCCTCGTCATGGCGAGCGCGCGGGTGAAAAGCGTTTCGCTGTCGCGCCAATAGCCCAGTTGCTTTTCCGTCGCGAGCAGACACAAAACCAACACCACGCCGGCCAGCACCGCCAGCGAACGCGGCGAGACGCGCCGTTGTTCGGCAAAATCTTTTATGAAAAAGGTCGCGGCCAGAAAAATTCCGATCAGCGGAAAATAAGTATAGCGGTCCGCCATCGCCTGGTCGCCCACCTGCACCAAACCGATGACCGGCACGAGCGTCCCCAAATACCAAAGCCAGCCCACCAGCAAATACGGCCGGCGACCGCGCTGCGCCCAGACCAGAATTGAAATCGCCGCCAAAACCGCCGCCGCGAGGACGACTTCCAAGAATGGGACCTGTTTGGGCAGCGGATAAAAAACCGCCAGGCGCGCCGGCCAGATTGTCTTCCACAAATAGCCGACGTAAGCCGTAACAATATTTTCCAGCCGCAATCCCAGCGGCACCCGCTGCAACGGTGCCATGGCCGCATCCTGCTGGGCAATGACGGTGATGACGCAGGCAGCGGCGGCCAGCAGGAAAAACGGCCATTTCTCCAGAAGCAGCTGAAAGTTGAAGGTCGAAGATTGACGGTTGCAATCGGATGCCGGCGGCGTGGCGGCTTCAGGATTTGAAATTTGAAATTTGAAATTTGAAATTCTGCGCAGCGGCCAGAAGTCCAGTAGCAGCAGGACAAAGGGCAGCGTGACGAGCATCGGTTTGGCCATCAGGCCGAGCGCAAATGCCATCAGGCTCCACGCGAAATAAATTTTCGCGTTTGGACTTCGGCCTTGGGACTCCTCAACGTAACGGGCGTAGGCCAGCATGGCCAGCAGCGCAAAAAAAGTGCTCAAGACATCCTTGCGTTCGGAAACCCACGCGACCGATTCGACGTGCAGCGGATGCCACGCGAACAGCGCGGCGACAAATGCGGCCGGCCAAATTTCATCCGTCAGCCGCCGCAACAGCGCGAATAGCAAAACGGCGTTGGCGGCATGGATCAGGACACTGTCAAAATGATGGCCACCCGCGTTGAGGCGGAACAGTTCGCAGTCGGCCATATGCGACAGCCAGGTCAGCGGATGCCAGTTGCTGACGTTTATTTTCGCGAACGCCCATTTGACACCGTTCCAGGTCAGACCTCTTTGCACCACCGGATTTTGCGTGACGTATAGGTCGTCGTCGTAGTTGACAAAACCATTCCGGGTCGCCGGCAGGAAGGCCAGCATCGTGACCAGCGCGAGCAGCAAGCCGAGGATGCGGGGACGAGACATCGTCGGTCTTTAACCAATTTTTCGTCCGCGATAAAGCAAAAAGACCCGAGGCTTGCGCCCCGGGCCGGTGGTAAAAACAATTTGGTTACTGGAGCGAATGGGGTGGGACGAGCGTGCTCAACGTGCAGGCCGGGTTCGAGCCGACAGTGCCGTCTGAATAGGTGCCGCCGGCCGGGCATTGCGGGATGCTGGCGCTCGAGTTCAGCTTGATGTAGGGCAGCAGGTCGGTGGGATAGTTGATGGTCGCGCCGGTGGTCTGGCCTTTTTCCAGCGCGAACTGGTTGGCCGCCGAGTCAATCTGGCGAAGGTTGTTGATGCAGGCGTTGCACTGCGAGGTTTGACGGGCTTTCACGAAGTTCGGAATCGCGATGGCCGCCAGGAGGCCGATGATGGCCACGACGATCATGATTTCCACCAGCGTGAAGCCGGCCTTACGGGTTTGAGCGAGTTTTTTCATATGTTTTTGTTTTATTTTTTATGTTATTAGACCGCAACTAACAGGAACCATGTTTCGCGAAACCAAGGCGGGTCACAAGTTTTAACCATCCGGTTACTTCAACCCCGAACCCCGGCCACCGCGTCATACAAGCCAACCAAAGCAAGCATGATGCCAACATCTGTCATGGCAAAACGTGAATCGGGTTGACCGTGGTGCCCAACGAACATTGGGACTGCGGATTGGCACCAACCGGCAGCAGGCTGTAGGTGCCGCCGGCGGGACACGGCGGAATCGAGCCGACTTTGTTCATCTTGATGTAAGACGCCACATCTGTCGGGTAATTGATGATGGCTCCCGGCCCCAAGTTGTTGGCGATGGAAAACTGCTGGCAGGCGGATTCAATCTGCCGCAGGTTGTTGATGCAGGCGTTGGCCTGGCTCTTGGCGCGGGAGGCGATGAGGTTCGGGATTGCGATGGCTGCCAGCAGGCCGATGATGGCCACGACAATCATGACCTCCACGAGCGTGAACCCGCCTGAACCGTCATTAGTTCGTTTCGTTTTCATTTTTTTGTTCGCGTCGTGAACCTCCGGCAGGCGGATTTAATTAGTGCAATGTTGTTCACGGATTGCCCGCCGGAAACGCTGTCCTGATAATTAGCACAACCGATGCCACTATTCAAATTTCAAAATACTCCGATCTGGAAAAGAAAAACCCCGGAGCCGAAGCCCCGGGGCTGGAATCAGACGGCCAGTGTTACTGGAGCGCGTGGGACGGCGTGAGCGTGCTCAACGAGCAGGCTGGGTTCGAGCCGACCGTGGGGTCGGTGTAGGTGCCGCCGGCCGGGCACGGAGGAATGCTGCCGCTCGAGTTCAGCTTGATGTAGGGCAGCAGGTCGCCGGGGTAGTTGATGGCCGCACCGGTCGTTTTGCCTTTTTCCAACGCGAACTGGTTGGCCGCCGCGTCAATTTGGCGGAGGTTGTTAATGCAGGCGTTGCACTGCGAGGTTTGACGGGCTTTCACGAAGTTCGGAATCGCGATGGCCGCCAAGAGGCCGATGATGGCCACGACGATCATGATTTCCACTAGGGTGAAACCCGCTTTGCGGATGTTTTTGGTCTGTTTCATTTGTTTTGCTTTCTTTGTTACGCGGCGGAACGTCGCGTCAGACGGGTTATATGATTACAACTTTGTTCCCTTGATTGTCTGACGCAACCGCATGAACTTACATTAGCACGGCCAATGCCAATGTCGAGAAAAAACAAAAAAACATCCATCTCCCACAAAAAAAGCCTAAAATTGCAGCGAAAATTGCCTGGTAATCACCTTAAGTTTGGAAACAGGAATCTCAAATTAACCGGATGACCCACTTTTAAGACACTGTCTGTCCTATTATGGGATAATTGGATTGTTGCCCCACGCCGCCTGGTCAGCCAGCACCAGAGCCGTCGCCGAAACAATTCTTCCGGCCGGAATCAAAACATCCCCCGCGCACAGGTGGGCGAGCATTTCAACTTTTTCCGCGCCCGTCACGACCCACAAAATTTTCCGCGCCCGGTTGAGCAATGGATACGTCAGCGTCATCCGCCGCCGCCCTTGGTAAATTCCCGTCAGCGCCACATCACGGACGGAAACTTCCAGCACCGGATCGCCCGGCACCAGCGACGCCGTGTGTCCATCCGCGCCCAAACCGAGATGCACCAAGTCCAGCACCGGCGGCGCACCGGCAAGCCGCGCCAGTGTGCGTGCATAATTTGCGGCAGCGGCATCCAAATCTGTTTCTTCGACCGGCATCGCGTGGATTTGTTCATCACGCAACGGCGCGGCGGCCAGACTTTCGCGCAGATGCGCTAGGTTCCGATCCGCGTGGCCGGCGGGCGCAACACGTTCATCCACCTGAAAAATATGGACGCTCGGCCACGGCAATTTTTCATTGGCCAACGCGTGCAGCATTTGCCACGGCGTTTTGCCGCCGCTGACGGCCAGGACAAATTTTCCGCGCGCCGCCACCGCCGCCCGCGCCTCGGCGGCTATGGCTTTCGCCGCCTCGCGCGCCACGGTTTCCGCGTCGGGAAAAACTTTTATTTCCATGCGAATCAAAGCTGGCTTACGCCCGCGCCTTCATTTTCCGGTAGCGGCGGATCAGATTATTCGTCGAGCTGTCATGCTTGAGCGGCGGCAAGGTTTTATTTTCCAGTTCCGGCACGATGCGTTGCGCCAGCGCCTTGCCAAGTTCCACGCCCCACTGGTCGAACGGATTCACGCTCCAGATCGCGCCCTGCGCAAAAACAATGTGCTCATAAAGCGCGACGAGTTTTCCAAGAACCGTCGGCGTGAGCCGCTCGGCGAGAATCGTGTTCGACGGCCGGTTGCCCTCGAAAACCTTGTGCGGCACCAGCGCGGCGGGAACTTTTTCCGCCTTCACTTCCGCCGCCGTCTTGCCGAACGCCAGCGCCTCGCTTTGCGCGAAAACATTCGCCAGCAAAATGTCGTGATGCCGGCCGAGCGGCGTGAGCGCGCGTGCGAACGCGATGAAGTCGCACGGAATCAGCCGCGTGCCCTGATGGATGAGTTGGTAGAACGAGTGCTGACCGTTCGTGCCCGGCTCGCCCCAATAAATCGGGCTGGTTTCGTAATTCACCTTCTGGCCGTCGAGCGTGACGTGCTTGCCGTTGCTCTCCATCGTCAACTGCTGGAGATAAGCCGGGAAACGCTTCAGATAATTTTCATAGGGCAGCACCGCCACCGTTTCTGCGCCGAGAAAATCCGTGTTCCAGACTGACAGCAGCGCCAGCAACACTGGCAGGTTTTTCTCGAACGGTGCGGTGCGGAAATGCTCGTCCATTTCGTGAAAGCCGGTCAGCATCTCGCGGAAATTTTCCGGGCCGACGGCCAGCATCGTTGAAAGACCGATGGCCGAATCCATCGAGTAGCGCCCGCCGACCCAGTCCCAGAAGCCGAACATGTTCGCGGTATCAATGCCGAAGGCGGATACTTTTTCCGCATTCGTCGAGACGGCGACGAAATGTTTCGCCACGGCTTTTTTATTTCCGCCCAAACCGCGCAGCAGCCAGTCGCGCGCGCTTTCCGCATTCGTCATCGTCTCCTGCGTCGTGAACGTTTTGGACGAAACAATAAAAAGCGTTTCCGCCGGATCGAGGTCATGAACCGCTTCCACAAAATCCGCACCGTCCACATTCGACACGAACAAAAATTTCAAATCGCGCTTGGCGTAATGCTTCAGCGCCTCGTAAGCCATCACGGGCCCGAGATCCGAGCCGCCGATGCCGATGTTGACGATGTTCTTGATGCGCTTGCCGGTAAAACCTTTCCACGCGCCGCTGCGGACGCGCCTGGCAAACGCCGCCAGCTTGTCCAAAACTGCATGGACCTCCGGCACAACATTTTTGCCGTCCACAAAAATCTTCGCATTGCGCGGCGCGCGCAGCGCGGTATGCAGCACCGCGCGGTTTTCCGTGATGTTGATCTTCTCGCCGGCAAACATCGCATCCATGCGCCCGCGCAAGTTGGATTCCTTCGCCAACTGCAGCAGCAGCTTGAGCGTCTCGGCAGTGATGCGGTTCTTCGAGTAATCGAGAAAAAGCCCTGCGGCTTCGGCGGTCAGTTTCTCGCCGCGCTTTTTATCGGCGGCGAACAGTTCGCGCAAATGCAGCTTTGCGATTTTCTTGTGGTGCGCGCCCAGCGCCTTCCACGCCGGGCGTTGCGTCAGGGGTTTTATCGTAGATTTTTTGCTCATAAAATTTGATGGTTCAAAGCTCGATCACTTCGTTCAAATCCGGCAACTGCGGCTTCACTTGATGCTGTTGTTCAATCAATTTTGCCAGAATCCCGCGTTGCGGATTTTCCCCGTGTGTCAGCACCACGCGCGGTTTGCTCGGCGCGATGACGTTGAACCACGCCAGCAAATCCGTCTGCCCGGCGTGCGCGCTAAAACCGCCGAGCGTGTGGACCTGCGCCTTCACCGCGATTTTTTCGCCGAAGATGCTCACGATTTTTTCGCCGTCCACCAGCCGCCGGCCCAGCGAGTCGGCGCTTTGATAGCCGACGATGACGACGTGCGTCTCCGGCTTCCAGAGGTTCGCCTTGAGGTGGTGCAAAATGCGCCCGGCGTTGCACATCCCCGCGCCGGCCATGACGAGGCACGGCCCGGGCTGGTCGTTGATTTTTTTGGAATCCTCCGCCGTCACGCACATTTTCAACGATTGCAAATCCTCGGCCACCGGTTTCTGCGCGATGTATTTCAGCGTCTCGTCGTCAAACAATTCGTGGTGGTGCCGGTAAATTTCCGTGGCGGCGATGGCCATCGGGCTGTCGAGAAAGATCGGGAACGGAGCCACCAGTTTGCCGCGAAACATCTGGCTCAACAGCAGCATCAGCAGTTGCGCCCGCGTCACCGCGAACGTCGGCACGAGAATTTTCCCGCGCGTGTCCACGGCATTTTTCACGATGCGGTCAAATTCCGCCACCGTTTCGCCCAGCGGCTGATGATCGCGGTCGCCATAGGTGGATTCCAAGAAAACCATGTCCGCCTGATGAAACGGCTCGTAATCCTTCAAGATGGGCGCGCTCTTCGGCCCGAGGTCGCCGGAAAAAACTACGCGCTTAGTTTTTCCGTCGTCGTCCACGATCAATTGAATGCTCGCCGAGCCGAGCATGTGACCGGCCTCCGCCCAAACCGCTTGAATGCCAGGAGCCACCGTCACGGCCTGCTGATACGGCACCGGTTTGAATTGTTGAATGATCGTTTCCGCGTGCGCGGGCGTGTAAAGCGGTTCCAGCGGCGGTTCGCCGGCGCGCTCGCGCTTGCGGTTCACGCGCTCGATGTCGCCAGTTTGAATGTGCGCCGAGTCGCGCACGATGAGCGCGGACATTTCAATCGTCGCCGGCGTGGCAAAAACCGGGCCGGCGTAATTCGCTTTGGCCAGCAACGGCAAACGGCCGGTGTGGTCCAAATGTCCGTGCGTGATTACGACGGCGTCGAGAGCTTGCACCGGCAATGCCGCGCGGTTCAATTCATCCGCGCGCTGGCCGCCTTGGAACATTCCGCAGTCCACCAGCACGCTGGTGGTTTTGGTCTGGACGAGATAACACGAGCCAGTGACTTCGCCGCCGGCCGCACCAAGAGGAGTGATTTTCATTTTATTTATTTTCCAGCGGTTTTGATTCCATGAGCCGGCTCGCCGTCGCCCATTCCACCACCAGCTTGTAACCGACGGCCAGCAGCGTCGGCCCCAGAAAAACGCCGATGAAACCGAACGTCAACGCGCCGCCGAGCACGCCGAAAAAAATCAGCAAAAACGGCATGTTGCTCCCTTGGCTGATGAGCCACGGTTTGACGACATTGTCCACGTTGGCGACGCCGCAGCCCCAGACCAGCATGAAAATGCCCCAGCCATTTGAGCCTTGATGAAACAGCCAGATCGCCGCCGGCCCCCACGTCAGCGCGGTGCCAAGCACCGGCACGATGGATGAGAAAAATGTCAGCAGCGCCAGCAGCATCGCGCCCGGCACGCCGGCGATAAGAAAGCCGATGCCCGCCAAAACCGCCTGCGTGAGCGCGGTTCCGAGAATGCCATAGACCACGCCGCGCACGGTGTTGCCGGCGACGGTGAGCAGATGTTCGCCGCGCTCGCCGGCAATATGCCGCACCAACGCCGTCGCCCACGCGCCGACCGTCGCGCCGCCGCGAAACAAAAAGAACGCGATGAAAATGCTCAACGCCAGCTTGATCAACCCGCTGGCGAGGAACAGCCCGCCGGTGAGCAGCAAGGCGCTGGCCGGCTCAACCAGCTTTTCCGCGTGCGTCCACAACTGGCCGGTGTCCGCCGCAAGGTTCTGCCAATAATCTGTCGCGCGGGCGCCAACCAGCGGCACTTTCGCCAGCCATTCCGGCGGCGCAGGCGGGCCTTGATCAATAAATGTTTTTGTGGCGGCAGTGAGATCCTTGACGTTGTCCGCGAGCGTCGTGCCAACGACGACGAACGGCAGCAGCAAAATTAAAATCATTCCCAGCGTCATCAGAAACGCCGCAAGCGAATGCCGGTGGCCGACCAATTTCAGCAGCCGGGAATAAACCGGCCAACTGGAACACACCAGCACCACCGCCCAGAGCAGCGACGACAAAAATGGGCGCAACACCATCCAGCAGCCGCCCAGCAGTGCCAGCACGACCACGACCAGAAACCCTTCCTTGATGCCAAATTTCATTTTGGTTTTGGATTATTTTTTCAGCAGCGCCGCCTTGGCCGCCGCCAGTTCCTTGAGCTTCTCCTTGCCGACTGCTGGATAATGCAAACCCAGCGACGCCAATGTTTCGATGACCGCCGCCGACACGATGATGCGCGTGAACCATTTGTTGTCCGCCGGCACGACATACCACGGCGATTCCTTTGTGGCGGTGTGGCGAATCATGTCTTCGTAGGCTTCCATGTATTCGTCCCAATGCTCGCGCTCGGCGGCGTCGCTGGCGGAAAATTTCCAGTTCTTGTCCGGGTTTTCAATCCTTTCGAGAAAACGTTTTTTCTGCTCCTTCTTCGAGAGGTTCAGGAAAAATTTCCGCACCACCACGCCGTTGTTGGAAAGATATTGCTCGAAATTGCGGATGTCCTCGAAACGGTGTTCCCAGATTTTTTTGGTGACGAGTTCCGGCGGCAGTTTCTGCTTCGCCAGAAATTCCGGATGCACGCGCACCACGAGCGTTTCCTCGTAATAACTGCGGTTGAAAATGCCGATGTGGCCGCGGTTCGGCAGCACCTTCATACAGCGCCAGAGATAGTCGTGATCCAAATCCTCCGCCGACGGCGACTTGAACGAATGCACGTCGCAGCCCTGCGGATTGACGCCGGACATGACGTGCTTGATGACGCCGTCCTTGCCCGCCGCGTCCATCGCCTGAAAAATCAGCAGCACCGCCCATTTGTCCTGCGCGTAAAGCTTGTCCTGAAAATCCGCCAGCGCCTGCACGCCAACGGCCAGCGCCTCCTTGGCGCGCGGCTTGAATTCAGACTTGATGCCCAGCGTGTCCGCCGGGTCAAAATCCTTGAGCCGGAAGTTTTTTCCGCCCGTGACGCGGAATGAATCCACAAACTTGTGCGCCTTCCGAATGATCTCTTTGGTTTTCATAATTGAATTATGGCGGACGGCTTCGCGCGCGGCTCACGCCAGCGCATTGTTCACAATCTGCTGCGCCTCGGTGACGATGGTTTTCAGGTGCGCCGCGTCGCGGAAACTTTCCGCATAAATCTTGTAAATATTTTCCGTGCCGGACGGTCGCGCGGCAAACCAGCCGTTCGCCGTCGTCACCTTCAAACCGCCGATGGGCGCGCCGTTTCCCGGCGCTTTCGTGAGCTTGGCCGTGATGGCTTCGCCGGCCAGCTTTGATTCCTTCACTGCTTCTGGCGAAAGTTTCGACAGCTTCGCTTTTTGTTCCGGCGTCGCCGCCGCGTCAATGCGCGTGTAAAACGGCGTGCCGAATTCCTTTGTCAGTTCGCAAAAATGTTCGCCCGGGTCTTTGCCGGTGACGGCGGTGATTTCCGCCGCGAGCAAATCCATGATGGGCCCGTCCTTGTCCGTCGTCCACACCGCGCCGTCGCGCCGGAGAAAACTGGCGCCCGCACTTTCTTCGCCGCCAAAACCAAACGAGCCGTCGAACAATCCCGGCGCGAACCATTTGAAACCAACCGGCGTTTCGCACAGCTTGCGGCCGAGCTTCGCCACCACGCGGTCAATCATGCCGCTGCTGACAAGCGTTTTTCCGACAATGACATTTTGCGACCACTGCGGCCGGTGCGTCAGCAAATAGCCAATGGCCACGGCCAGATAATGATTCGGGTTCATCAGGCCGGCGGACGGCGTGACGATGCCGTGCCGGTCGGCATCGGGGTCGTTGGCGAACGCAACGCGGAATTGATCCTTCAGCCCGACAAGTCTGGCCATCGCGTAAGGGCTTGAACAATCCATGCGGATTTTCCCGTCGTGATCCACCGTCATGAACGAGAACGTCGGGTCGAGTTTTGGATTTACGATTTCAATGTTGAGTTTGTAAATGGAGTTAATCGGCTCCCACAACGGCAGCGACGCGCCGCCGAGCGGATCCACGCCGAGCTTCAGGCCGGCGGCGCGGATCGCCTCCATGTCCACGACATTTTTCAAATCCTCGACATACGGCAGGATAAAATCTTTCGCGTGCGTGGTCGCGGCTTTAATGGCCTTGTCGAACGCCACGCGTTTCACGCCGGCATTGCCGCCGCGCAGCAATTCATTCGCGCGCTCCTGCACCCACTTGGTCACGTCCGTGTCCGCCGGCCCGCCGTTCGGTGGATTGTATTTGAAGCCGCCGTCCTCCGGCGGATTGTGCGACGGCGTGATGATGATGCCGTCGGCCAGACCATTTTTGCGTCCGCGATTGAAAGCAAGAATCGCGTGCGAAACCACCGGCGTCGCCGTCACGCCGTCGTCGCGCTGGATGAAAGTCTCGATGCCGTTGGCCGCGAGCACTTCGAGTGCGGTGCGCTGCGCGGGCGCGGACAGCGCGTGCGTGTCCTTGCCGATGATGAGCGGGCCGTCCGGGCCGTGGCGGCGCCGGTAATCGCAGATCGCCTGCGTGATGGCGAGGATGTGCGCCTCGGTGAACGTGCCGTTCAGCGACGTGCCGCGATGCCCGCTGGTGCCGAAGCTGACGAGTTGGTTCGCGTCCGTCACGTCAGGCTGGCGGGCGTAATACTCGCGTTCGAGCCGCGCGAGATCCACGAGCATTGACGGCGTTGCCGGTTTGCCGGCGAGTGGTGAAACGGCCATGTTGGTTTCCTTTTAAGTTCGGCGGCCATTCTACAACGCGCCGGACGGCGGGGAAGAAAATAGTCGCGCGGAAAAATCCGCCGATTGAATTTGCGCGCGCCGTGGATTTTTCCTTTGCAGGCGGCGGCGGGAATCGTATTTTCAGCGACGGCTACGCCAGCTTAGCTCAGTGGTAGAGCAGCAGTTTTGTAAACTGCGGGTCGTCGGTTCAATCCCGACAGCTGGCTCCACTCTTTTCAGGCCGCGCCGTTGGCCGCCGCCGTGAGCGACAGGAAAATTTCCTCCAACGCTCCGGCGGAACCGCTCTGTTTCCGCAATTCCTCGCGCGTGCCGACGGCGATGAGCCGGCCATCGTTGATGATGCCGATGCGGTCGCACATTTCCTCGGCGATCTCCAGCTGATGAGTCGAGACCAGCACCGTCATGCCCGCCAGCGAGCGTTCCTTCAAAACGTCCTTCACCACGCGCGCGTGCTGCGGGTCGAGCCCGACCATCGGCTCGTCAATCACAAAAACTTCCGGGTCGTGCAGCAGCGCCGACACGATGGCGATGCGCTGGCGCGTGCCGTGCGAAAGCCCTTCGAGCGGACGGTCCACAAATTCGGCGAGGTGAAACCGCGCGACCAGTTCGCGGGAATTTTTCTCGATGCGCGCGGCGTCGAGCTGGAACAACTGGCCGGTAAAGCGGAAAAATTCCCACGCCGTCAGCTTGTCGTAAAGGAACGGAAAATCAGGAACGTAAGCGAGCCGCCGCCGCGCTTCGAGCGGCTGCGCCTGGATGTCAAAGCCGCAGATGCGCGCGGAGCCGGACGTGGGCTTGATCAGCCCGGCCAGCAGCTTGATGGTCGTGGTCTTGCCGGCGGCGTTCGGGCCGAGCATGGCGAAAAATTCGCCGCGCGCGAGCCGGAGGGAAACGTCGTTGACGGCGATGACGTCGCCGAATTTTTTTACGAGCCGGTCGAGTTCAATCATGGTTTGCCCCATTCATCAATGCGCGCGCTGATGCCGCCGGGCAGCTCCACGCGCAAAATTTCCCCGAGCGTGCTGATGTCCACCAGCACGCCGCGGCCGAGCAGGTCGGTTTCAATGCGATAGACCGGCACGGCCTCCGTGCCAATCTTGACGCGGGTGCGGCTCGCGCGCCATTCCAGCTTTTGCGCGGCGGACGCGGTGGTGAGATCCGGCAGGTCCATCGCCCCGAACAGCGTGTCGGCCGCATTGCCCATCAGCGCGCGCACGAGGGCGTTGGGATTTTGCAGGTCCGCAAAAGCCAGATCGCGTTCCAAAATGGCGCCACCGCTGTTGATTTTCAGGTGCACCGTCTGGTTGGTGGCGAGCGAATGGATTTCCACCACGGTCTGGTGCGAGCTAATTTTCAGCTCGATTTCCCGCCACTCGCGCGCAGGGGAAAAGTTCAGACGCCCGTCAAATTTAAACCGGTTGGTGAAATCGCCTAGCGCGATGTTGCCGGCCAGGTGAATCTGGTAGCCGGCACGCCGGGCTAAGCTTTCGGGCGGCGGCCGGTCCGCGTCCACTGCGGCCATTTCCTGGCCGACGCTGGTGGACATCTCGCAGTAGCCCGTGCGGTCGCCGTTCTGATAGACGCTCAAGGACGAAGCGTCCGGCGCGGTCAGGATTTTCCGCCAGACCAGTTCCAGCGGCACCGGCGTCTCGCCGCTATGCGAACCGTATTCCGCGCGCCACAGCAGCACGTTCATCGTCAGCCAGAAGGCGGCGATGGCGAAAAAAGTCAGACGGGCGGGCATGGATAAATCATTGCGGCAGATTCAACGCCTGGCCCACGTGCAGTTTTTTGGGCGTGACGCCGGGATTCGCGGCCTCGAGCGCTGCGAGGTTCACGCCGGATTTGCGCGCGATGGCGGCCAACGTCTCGCCGGCGGCGACGGTGTGGGTGCGCGGCTTCGCCGGCTTAGCAGCCGTGGCATGCGCTGGCGCGGCGGACGCGTTGGGCGCCGGATTTGCCGGAACCGGGGAAATGTCGTCGGGCGTCGCACTGCCGGCGGGCGCGGGATTGTTCGGCGACGAATTTTTTAGCGCAGCCTGCTGGGCGGCATAATACGCGCGCCATTTTTCATTCTCGTCCTGGAGCTGATGGTTTTTCTCGGCGAGGTCTTCGAGCTGTTTTTGCGCGGCGGGCGCGCTCGGCAGCGGCAGCACGTCGGCGGCAAGCTGCTGCTTGCAGCTGTAAATACGCTGCCGGATGACCTCGGCGTTGTCGGCCTGGGGATTCAGCCGGAGAAATTCCTGGTAATGATAGATTGCGGCGGCCGGATCAGATTCCTTCTGGTCGAACAGGCAGGCGAGCTGAAAATGCGCCGCCGCCGAGCGCGGGTTGGCCTCGAGCGATTCGCCGAACGCCTCGACCGCGCCGGCATAGTCCATCGCGTTGACGCGACTCTTGCCGAGGACAAAATGCGGCTCCTTCTCCTCGTCCAGCGGGCCGGAATCGGACGGCAGGCAGCCGTTGACCGCGACCAAGGCCGACGCCAGCGCGAACAAATGCAGCTTGCCAAAAACAGACATAGAACGAAGCTAAACGAACTTGCCGCCGCGTGCAATGGCAGGTTGCAAAAGCAGCTAGAGATTCCTAGACGCTCGGCGCAAGCTGGACGGGTGGCGACGCGTGGTGGAATGGCAGAAACGGCAGACTTAGGAACCCATGCACATCCCGGACCAGATCTTTCATCACTTCTTTGAACATCGAGCGTTTCAACTCACCTAATCTGTGTGAACTTGGCGAAGGCCTGCGAGCGCGAGCGGACGTATAGTTTTTCGTAGATGTGGCGGATGTGCGTGTTGACCGTCGGCACGCTAATGTGCAGTGCTTCGGCGATTTCCTTGTTGAGATAACCGCGCGCGCGCAATTCCAAAACTTTGCATTTGCGCGGCGAAAGCTTTTCGGTTTCCATCGGCGACGTGTTGAAACGTTGGAACAACTGCAAGATTTTGCGCGCGATGTTGCTGCTCATCGGCGAGCCACCGGCGTGAACGTCCTTGAGCGCGGCGAGCAGTTCGGCGCGCGGCGTGCGCTTGAGCATATATCCGCTCGCACCGGAGGTCAGCGCCTTGAAGATGTGGTCGGGGTCTTCATAAACGGTGAGCATCACGAACTGCGTGCCCATCATCTGCGGTTTGATGCGGCGGACACATTCGATGCCGTTCATGCCGGGCATATTGATGTCCATCAGGACGACGGACGGTTTTTCCTGCGGCAATGCCTTGATCGCGGCCTCGGCATTTTCATGCACACCCACGAATTTGAAACCTTCTGCGCCGCGAAACCACTCACTCAAAATCTCGCGCAAAGGCGCGTCGTCCTCGACGAGGGATACGGTGATGTTCACGGGCTTTACTTTAGCCCGGTTTCGCTTGGAAAGATTGTCGTAAGTTTTCTCGACGCTGGCAAATGGTTGACTTTGGTGACGCCAACAGCATCGCGTAGAAATCCATTGCCAGCAAATGCAAACCGGCGCGTGAAAAAATGAGCCATTGGCGGTTGCGTCAACCGCGCGATGAACTCTTCCGGCCTGTCGTGGATTCACCTGACATGACAGCCATCGCGGGTTAAGTAGGCTGTGCGGCTCACAAACCAAATGAAACCAGCCATGCGCCTCCTTCTCACATCTGTAGCTTTCATCGCCACCTCATTCAGGCTTATGGCCGCTCCCTCGTTCATCGTTGACGCGACGTGCTCCGCAGGGAAAGTCAGCCCGAAGCTTTACGGGCTGATGACCGAGGAAATCAACCACGCATACGACGGCGGCCTTTATGCGGAACTGATTCGCAACCGCGCTTTCCTCAATGACGCCAAGTCGCCGATGAACTGGTCGGTGGTGAATGACGAGACGTCCGCCGCCACCATCGCGCTCGATCCGACAACTCCCTTGAATGAAAAAATCTCGACGAGCTTGCGTCTCAGCGTGACCGAGGCAACCAAAGATCATCCGGCGGGCGTGGCTAACAGCGGCTATTGGGGGATTCCCGTTCATCCAAAAACTGAATACCGCGCTTCGCTGTGGGTGAAAACAGAAAATGGTTTCGCCGGGCCGATCACGGTTTCAATCGTGAGCGATGATGGCCGCACGGTTTACGCTTCGGCAAAAGTTTTCGGTCTCACGCCTGAATGGACAAAGTTCGAGGTGACGCTCAAGACCGGCGACGTCGCGCCCACAGCGCAAGCGCGCTTTGAGATTACGTTGAACCAGCCGGGCACGGTCAACCTCGGTCTCGTCTCCCTCTTCCCGCCGACATGGAATGATGATCCAAATGGCCTGCCGGCGTATTATGCGTATCAATTCTTGAACCGGCTCGGCCCGACGGAATTGAAGGACAGCGATCCGCAGTCATGGATCTGCGCCGACAACTCCGGCGGCGTGCAGGCGCTGGTCTGGGATTTCACCAACACCTTTCCGGGCAGGAACATGATCAATCAGGTCTTTTACAAACGCGATTTGCCGTCGCAACTCAAAAACAAAGTCACGCTCAACCTGTCGCACCTGCCGAAAGGCAAATACACGATGGAGACTTACAAAGCCGGCTACCGCGTCAACGACGCCTACGACACCTATCGCGACTTGGGTTCACCCGCGCAATTGACCAAGGCGCAGGTCGCTGAAATTAAATCCAAAAACAGTGGCGCGCCGCTAGAAACCAAGACCGTGAAGATTGGCCGCGACGGAAACTTCGCGCAGCAATTCGACCTCCGCGAAAACGATGCCGTGCTGATCACGCTCCAGCCGCAGCGCTGATAATTTGGTTCATTCCGCCTCGCAACTGAACCAGCCGCAGGTCACCCAGCCGTGGCCGCGGACGATTTCGAAGCCGGCTTCGACCACGTCCAAATACATATCAACGCTGAAATTCGGCCGCCCGTCCAGCAGCCGGAAGAAATCCATCATGTCCACGTTCAAGCTGCCTTCGGCCGGCAGTTTGGTAGTTCTCTGTTGCGGCATAAATGAGTAAACGTAGTAGCCAGCGGGGGCGTTTGTGCCGGCCCAAAGGTCAAAGGAAACACCGTCAGCCACCGTGACGTTGGTCGCGATCAACTTGCCGATGGGCGTGGAATTGTTGCCCGCCCACACCATGACTTCGAGTTGCGGTGTGGATTTTTTGTTGTCGTGCCGCAAAAACAGGTCGTAGGCGAAATCACCGTGGAGATCGTCGCCGCCGCAGTTGTAGGAAAACGAACACGGAATGCTGATTGTGTCGGACAATTTTTTCGGAAACAGATTGTCGCCGGTTGGATTCCAGCCGTAATGCCAGCCGCGAATGCTCGCCGGATAGCCGTAAAGACTGTTGGTCGCGAAATTAAAATTCGCCGTCCACTGCGGTGCGTCCTCCGTGCCGGGTTGCCAGCCGATTTCTTCGCGGCTGAAATTGTTGTTCCACGCGTAATAGGGCGGATACAGATTGAACGCTTTCGCGTGGCGTTTTTTTTGCACCGGGGCAGAAGGGTCCGATTCGACTTTGTCTTCAGGCGGTGGATTGCCGGTCAGAGCGTGGAATATTTCCGCCGCCATCAGCTTCGCGCCCTCGTCGTTCGGGTGAACGGTGTCGGGAAACAACTCCGCCCTGCCCGCCAGCGCGGAATGCAAATCTATCACCGTCGCGCCGGTTTCGTCGGCAACGGCGCGAATCATCGAAATCATCTCTTCCCGGATTGTTTTGTCGTTGATGCCCCAGCGGCCTGGAAAATCCGGCGTCGGATAACAAACGAAAATTTTCACCGCTGGATTGGCTGAACGAAACGCGGCGATCAGTTCCTTGTAATCGCCAATGAAATCAGCTTTGTGCTGCCAGTTGTTTACCGCATTAGTCGCATCCAAGCTGCCGTCGTTGGGATGCTTGCTGTCGTTCGCGCCAAAATCAATGACCACGATGTCCGCCTTGAAATCCAGCGCGTTGGTGTAGGCCGAACGCCCGATGTAGGGAAAATCACCATGATGCAGCAGCGTCGTGGCACTCACGCCGAAGTTGCGCACATCGTAATTTGTCCCCAGCCACCGACCTAGTTCCGCTGGATACGTCCGATGCAAGCCGTAGCCAAACGTGATGCTGTCGCCCACGCACGCCACACGCACGACATCGGCGGCGGCAAGATGGCTGGTCAATAAAACCGCCGCCAGCCCGGCTCGCGTGAAAGCGGAGCGAATGGATGAATTCATAAACGGCGTTTGTTCAATTTGCCGTCAGATTGAAACTGCCCTCCAATAGGATGTCGCGCGAGGAACCGCCAACCAGGATTTCAAAGGTGTCATCCTGCGCGACCCACGATTTTTTGCCGTCGTCGTAATATGAAAACGCGGCCTTGTCCAGCGGAATCGAAACCGTCTGTTTCTCGCCGGGCTGGAGAAGAATTTTTTTGAAGCCTTTCAACTCCTTTTCCGGTCGCGGCAGGGCCGGGTTCTTTTCATGGACGTAAAGCTGCGCCACTTCCGCGCCGGCGACTTTGCCGGTGTTTTCGATTTCAAACTGCGCGGTCAAGATTCCGTTGGTGCCGTCGCTGGGAATCAATTTCAAGTTGGAATACTTGAAGGTTGTGTAGCTCAAGCCGAAGCCAAACGGAAACTGCGGCTCGATGTGCTTCGCATCATACCAGCGGTAGCCGACCAGCAGACCTTCCGCGTAAGTCACCGTGCCGTTCGTGCCGGGGTAAGCGGACGGGCCGAACGTGGCGGCGGGCGTGTCGGACAATTTTTTCGGGAACGTCGCCGGCAGCTTGCCAGACGGATTCACGTCGCCAAACAGGACGCGGGCGAGCGCGTTGCCGCCTTCCATGCCGGGATACCACGCCTGTAACAGTGCCGGCACTTTGTCCAGCCACGCATCCATCTCTACCATCGTGCCTTCGAGGACGACAATGGTTTGGGGATTGGCCGCCGCGATTTTTTGGATCAATTCGTCCTGGCCGTAGGGCAGTTTCATGTCTTTGCGATCCGCGCCTTCGCAGTCGAAACCCTTGTCGTGATTCAAACCGCCGATGTAAATCACCGCATCCGCCGATTTCGCGGCAGCCACGGCGCGTTCAGTTAAATCCGCGCCGCCATCCTTGCGATAGCCTTCGGAAAAAATCACATTCACTTTTTCGCCGGCGCGTTTGACGATGCCATCGAGCGGATTGATTTCGTAAAACGCCTTGATGCCGGAGCTGTCGCCGCCGTGCGCGTGCAAGCGCGTCGCATTTTCACCAATAACGGCAATGGTTTTCAGCTTCGCGGCGTCGAGCGGCAACGTGTTGCCTTCGTTCTTCAAAAGAACAATCCCCTCCTCGGCGACCTGCCGCGCAACGGCCTGATGCGCGGCGGTGTTCAGCGAACCGGTCTTGCGCCCGGCGTCGAAAACGTGCGTGGCGAACATCACGCGCAAATTGCGCCGGACTTTTTCATCGAGGCCGGCCAGCGGCAGATCGTCTTTTTTGAGCAAGTCAAGATACGGCTGCGCGAGATAGAAATCGTCGTATTGTTTCTCCGTGCCCATTTCGAGGTCGAGACCGTTGAGCGCGCACTCACGCGTGTCGTGCGCGCCGGCCCAGTCGGACATCACCAGGCCTTTGAAGCCCCATTCGTCCTTCAATATTTTATTGAGCAGATAATCATTTTCACAGCAGTGCTGGCCGCGCAGTTGATTGTAGGCGCCCATCACCGACCACACGCCGCCTTGCTGCACGGCGGCCTTGAACGCGGGCAGATAAATTTCCCGCAACGCGCGCTCATCCACCTCCACGTTGATGTTCATCCGATCAAACTCCTCGTTGTTCAGCGCAAAATGTTTCACGCACGAGGAAATGTCCTGCGACTGTTCGCCGCGAATGTAACCGGAACACATCACGCCGGAGAGCAACGGGTCTTCGCCGAGATATTCAAAATTTCTTCCGCAGAGCGGCGTGCGCAGGATGTTCACGCCCGGACCAAGCATGATGTCCTTGCCGCGCGCGCGAGCTTCCTGGCCAATGGCTTCGCCCTCCTTGAAACCGAGGTAAGGATTCCAAGTTGCCGCGAGACAAATCCCCGCAGGCATGGCAGTGGAAAAATCATCCGTGCGCCCGGCGGGATTCCAAGTGTCCGGCCCGATATCTTCGCGCACGCCATGCGGCCCATCATCCAGCCAGCGCCGCAGAACACCAAGTCGCGGAATGGCCGGCGTGGTGAATTTGGAGTCCGCGTGGATAATGGAGATTTTTTCCTCCAGCGACAGTCGCGCGAGCAAGTCTTCCACGCGCGTTTCGACCGGTTGCGAGGCATCAAGATAAGGTGGAGTTTCTGCGGCGCGCATACCGCAAACGCTCGCGCACAGCGACAACACAACAATAGCCGGAATCAGCAAAGATTTCATGGCCGAAAGGATAGAGCAAGGACGTTAAGATTTCATGTCGTAAAAATCCACGACGCGAACCGCAATTTGTTTGACCGGCGGATCGGCAAATTCATTCAATGGTTTGAATCGCAAACTCAAAAAACGGCCGCAGCAGCCTTTTCCGCTCAGGCACGCCGCTGGCTTCGACGCCGAGGGACTTTTAATTGTCTCGGATAAGGCGGTAAAAGCCTATCTTGATAGCTACGAAAAACGCTTTATACCTCTTTGAGCATGTAATTGCACTATTCTCGGCTGCGGTAGCGTTTGCTTGTTCGACCAGCCAAGGGTGAGAAACCAACCTTCGCACCGATTCGGCATTTTCACACAATGGTTGCAACTCCT